>Ga0209278_1000178_pt1 | contig 71964 bp, 63 predicted proteins | sample JI81BgreenDNA_FD_187504 | JGI IMG/M metagenome (GOLD analysis project Ga0209278, IMG submission 187504) | Wastewater effluent complex algal communities from Wisconsin, to seasonally profile nutrient transformation and Carbon sequestration -... | ecosystem: Engineered > WWTP > Effluent > Algae... | reverse complement strand
GTCGTGGACTTCTTCCTGGAGCATCATCAGTTACTGGGGTTAGTCAAAAACGTCCGTCAACGGCATCGGTTGCGAGAGGCTCAACTCAAGGAGATTTGGGCTCCTTCTCCTTAAGTTGAAGCCCGTGCATGGGGGCACGCCCCTAGGCCACAAATCCCCCCGGATCGACCCCCCGGTTTTCCGTGAGTATGATAGGGCGAGAACCGGGTCAAACCCGCCCCTAGACTGTTTTTCGTGCGTTTTTCAATCCTCCGAAATGGAAGATTTTGAAGGCTCACGCTCAGCCGTTGGGGGCGATCGGGCGGAGGGCAGTGGCTGGGGTCGGTGGTCCGGTGATCCGGTTGGTGTGTTGAGGCGTGAACGGAGTTTTAGGCGCAATGGCAACAATGGCAGCTTCGATGGCGGCGTCCATGGCGATGGGGACCGGGGCTGAGGGGGCCGTGACGGGCCGCGCGATCGCCCAGTGGATTGATCGCTACCTGGTGCCCCACGGCATCCGCACCCAGGCCATTGCGGTGACCGATGGCTGCCTGGAGGTGACGGTGGACTGTCGGCGCGAGCCCGAGCGCGATCGCCTGATGGGGTTTATTTGCCATCGGTTGCGATCGCTCAATCTGGTGGCCGTCCAGGGGGTGCGGGTGGTGGCCCGTCAGGCGGGGGAGGCGGCGGTCCTGTGGCAGGCGGTGGAACCCCTGGCGGATTTGGGGGGCCTAGCGGCGGCTCCGGCGGATCTGGAGGCGGCGGCTTTTTATTACCAGTGGCAGGCTCCGCGACCGGTGGCCCGTCAGGTGGCGTTGCAGGTGGCTAAGGTGGCGGCGACGGCCAGTGAGGGCCTGTCGAGCTGGGTGGGGTCCGTGCCCCAGGCGATCCACCTCAAGGGGGCGACGGTGCGGGAGGTGTTCCAGGGGCGATCGCGCGATCGCGCCAAGGCCACGTCCCTGGAGGAGGTGGCCCGGTGGCTGGATCCGACCCTGTGTGAGCGGGGCTGGCGCGGCCAGTTGGGGGCCTTGACGGAGACCTGTCTAGATTTGGAGCTGGCTTTTCCCCAGGTGGAGGCGGATCGGGTGCTGCTGCCGGCGTTCCGCCAGGTGGTGTTGCGCACCGTGGCCCATCGCCTGTGGCAGTTGGGGCGGCCTTCGGTCCAGGGGGTGCGGGTGCGGGCGGTGACGGCGGATGGGAGCGATCGCCTCCTGTGGCAGCAGACGGTGCGCATTGCCACGCCTTCGGGGCGGCGGACCCTGGGGCGGTTCTGGGCGGCGGCGCTCCAGGCGGGGGCGGGGGCTTTGGCGGATCCCGTCTGGCCCAAGATCCTGCGATCGCTCCTGTTGGGGGGTACGGCGATCGCGCCGTTTTTCCTGGCCCTGTGGCTGACCCAGCAGGCTCCGCAACTGTCGGGCGATCGCGAGGGGGAATCGACCAATACCACCCGACGGCCCCTGTTCCCCGGTGCCCAGGTGGAGCGGGTGATCGACCTCAAACCCCAGACCGCCGCGATCGCCAGCGCCGTCAGTGCCCAGGGGGAAGAGATGCGGCCTCGGCTGGTGCCCGGTGCCCTGGAACTGCTGAAGGTGGAGCGCCATACGGCGGTGGCCAATCCGGCGGATCCGACGGTCACCCTGATGTTTGGTGGCGATGTGACCCTCTCGAACTACTTCGAGGCGACGATGGGCGATCGCCACGACCTGGCCTTCGCCCAGATGGAGGAATTGCGGCGGGCGGATTTGGCCATGATCAATATGGAAAATCCCCTCACCCGCGCCACGACCCGGCGATCGGGCAAGACGTTTAATTTCAAGTCCGATCCCGAGTCGGTGAATGTGCTCAAGGCGGGGGGCGTGGACCTGGTGACCCTGGCAAACAATCACACGATGGATTACAACGGGCCGGGGCTCAAGGAAACCATGAAAACCCTGGAGGCGGCGGGCATTCACGCGATCGGGGCGGGGCAGGAGATTAAGGAGGCGCGGCGTCCGAAAATTTTGGAGATTAAGGGCCAGCGCATTGCCTTTTTTGGCTACTACAACGCCCATTGGCACGCGGCAACGGCGTCGGGGCCGGGGACGAATCCCCGTGATTTTGACGCGATCGCGGCGGACCTCAAGGCGGTGCGGCCCCATGTGGATTGGGTGGTGGTGAATTTCCACTGGGGCGAGGAGGGGGCGCGGTTCCCGGCGGGCTATCAGATGGAGATTGCGCGCCATTCGATCGACAGTGGGGCGGATGTGATTGTGGGGCACCATCCCCATGTGCTCCAGGGGACGGAGATTTATAAGGGGCGGCCCATTGCCTATTCCCTGGGGAATTTCATTTTTGGGGGCAATTCGCGCCGGGATTACGATACGGCTGTATTAAAGGTGTCTCTGACGGGGCGGCAATTGAAGGCGGAGATGGTGCCGGTGGCGGTGCGGGGCTATCAGGCGAAGGTGGCCCAGGGCGATCGCGCGGCGGCGATCGCGGCCCACATCACGAGCCTTTCGCGCCATTTCCGACAGCCGATGGGGGTGATGAAAACCCTGGAGGTGCCTGCGCCCGCCGGTCGTGATGGGGTTGTGGCGGCGGCTCCGGCGGTTGTTACTCCGGTTTCCGCTCCGGCGGTGGCGGCTCAACCCAAGGCCCTTTCGGCGGCGGAATCCAGCGCGATCGCGGCCCGTGCCCTGCGGCGCATCCAGGAAAATCGCACCCGTACGGCCCAGACGGCGGCGACGCGATCGGCCAATCCTGCCCCTGGGGCACCGGAGGACACCTCGGTCCCAACGCTCGCCAAAGCCGACGCCTCGAAAGCCAACACGTCGGCGGAACCGTTCCGGGATGATGGGTTTGTGCAGGGGGGCGCGGCGGCTCCGGCCCTGACGGCGGCTCCGGCGGCTTCGGTCGATGGGGTTTCGCGGTCCACCTTGGAGGCCACGCCCCTGGCCCCGGCGGTGGATGAGGCGGCCCGCCGCACCCGCGCCCTGCTGAATTAATCAGACCCAAGCCCTACCGCCACCCGCGCGATCGCCCACCCCATCCCTGGAGACTCTCCCCATGTATTCCGTAGAACCGGCCAATTCCCAGGCTGATACCTATGTGCTAACCGATGGGGCGGCGCGATCGCGGGCGGAGGTGGTGCCCAGCCGGGGCGGCATTCTCACCCGTTGGCAGGTGGGCGATCGCGATGTGCTGTACTTCGACGCCGAACGGTTTGCGGACCCGAGCCTGAGCGTGCGCGGCGGCATCCCGATCCTGTTTCCCATTTGCGGTAATCTCCCCGGCGATCGCTATACCCTCGCCGATGGCCGCAGTTTTTCGCTGAAGCAACACGGCTTTGCGCGGGATCTCCCCTGGACCGTGGGCGATCGCGCCACCGCCGACGCCGCCAGCCTCACCCTGACCCTCGAAAGCTGTGATCGCACCCGCGCCGTCTACCCCTTCGAGTTCACCCTAGAATTCACCTATCGCCTCTGGGGCAACAGCCTAGAGATCCGCCAGCGCTATCACAACCGCTCCGACGAGCCCATGCCCTTCTCCACCGGCCTACATCCCTACTTCAACGTCGCCGACAAAACCCAACTGCGCCTCGACTTCCCCGCCACGGAATACCTCGACCAAAAGAGCGGCGATCGCCACCCCTTCAGCGGCAGCCTCGACTTTGAGCGCCCCGAACTCGATCTAGCATTTTTGAATCCCCAGCGCGCCGCCGCCGCCGTCAGCCACCGGGACCGCCGCGATCGCCTCGAACTCACCTGGGACGAACACCTCTACGGCACCCTCGTTTTCTGGACCCTCCAGGACAAAGCCTACTATTGCCTCGAACCCTGGAGCGCAGGCCGCAACGCCCTCAACACCGGCGAGCAGCTCCAAACCCTTGCCCCCGGAGCAAGCCTCAATACCTGGGTGCGCCTCGCGATCGCGCCCGAGCCCTAGATCACGAACAGCGGCTCAAAAAAACTGAAATTCCCCATACGTTTCTCAATCTTTTTCCACACGTTTCTTAATCCTAAGAGAAGTAAATTACCCGCGAGTCATAAAGAATTTCGCTAGCATAGAACAGAAGGCCCAGGTGATACCAAGGCGGTCAGCCCCTTCCCCTTCAGTCCCCCACAAAGCAGGGGCAGCAGAGCGCGATCGCCCCCGGCCCTTCACCGCAGTTTCTAGAGGAAATCCCCATGATTCGCCTATTGGTTGGGATTCTCGTTTTCGTCATCAACGGCATTTATAAAGATCGCCCCTATCCGCGTTTTTACGTCCTTGAAACCGTCGCCCGCGTCCCCTATTTCGCCTACCTTTCGGTCCTGCATTTGTACGAAAGCATTGGCCTGTGGCGCAAGGCGGATTGGCTCAAGGTTCACTTCGCCGAATCGTGGAACGAACTGCACCACCTGCTGATCATGGAAGAACTGGGCGGTAGCCAATTCTGGGCCGATCGCCTCCTGGCCCGCTCCGCCGCCCTGCTGTATTACTGGATCGTCGTGGGCATTTATTTGGTGTCGCCCCGGTCCGCCTACCGGTTCATGGAATTGGTGGAGGAACATGCCTACGCCACCTACGATAAATTCTTGACGGAATTTGAAGCGACCCTCAAACAGCAACCGGCCCCCGCGATCGCGAAGAGCTACTACCGCGACGGCGATTTGTATATGTTTGACGAGTTCCAAACCGCCCGCATCCCCAGCGATCGCCGCCCGGTGATGGAAACGCTCTACGACACGTTTGTGGCGATCCGCGACGACGAAATGGAGCACGTCAAAACCATGGCCGCCTGCCAAAAACCGGAAACGGCGATGGAAACCCTCAGCCCCCACGCCGCCGCCGCCCTGGTCCACGGTGCGGAAACGGAAATGGTCATGGTGACGGAACAATCCACCCCGGAAACGGCCCCCCAGGAAACCGCATCCTAATCGTTTCCTAGCGATTTTCGGGAATTGTTGAGGGATGAAAAAATCGAGGGTTAGGGCGCAGAAAAATGGCACCCTGGCCCTCGATTGATTGTTGAGAGTTTTGGAGGTTTAGGTTTTTGAGCCTTTAGGCGTTGGACTCCAGATTTTCGCGGGCGCGCTCCAGCAACGTGTCATGGAGATGCCCATCCTGCTGACGCGACTCCGCCAACAATTCCCGCGCCTGCTCCTCCGTTTCCGGGTGGCTCACCTCCTCCTGCGATCGCTCCAGCAGCGTTTCATGGCGGTGGTCTTCCTGATGACGCGACTCCGCCAGCAATTCCCGCGCCTGCTCATCGGTTTCGGGGGCATTGGTCACCCCTTCTTGGGCGCGCTCTAGCAACGTTTCATGTTGGTGGGCCGCCTGGTGACGCTCTTGGCTAGCGAGTTCCCTGGCCCGATCTTCTACGCTCATGGCTATCCCTAAATCCTATAAATTGGGCGATCGCAACGAAGCGGGGTCCAATGGCGCTTTGCCCGAGGCCGCTGCCCAGGAAGCCACACCCCCCAAAACCGATCCTAGGACACCGCCGGGGGGTCCGCCTCACCGCCGGGGGGTTGTCGCAAATTTCGTTACGGGAAATGGTCTAAATGTTAGGAAACCCAGATAAATATGGGGGATTAGGATGACTTTGAGCGCCGGAGCCACAGGGCGAACAGGTCCACGGCGCGGGCGGCGAGGTAATCCTCCCGGTAGCTGTCGCCGATGTGCCATGCCTCCTGGGGGCTGCACCGATGCTTGTGGAGCGCCACCTCAAAAATGTGGGGATTGGGCTTGGCGGCCCCGACCTCGGTGGAAATGGTGACGGTGCGGAAGTGGTGATCGAGTTCGAGGGCTTGTAAAACCGGGTGGATGCGGGTGTCGAAGTTGGAAATGATGCCCAGTTCGATGCCGAGACCCTGCCATTGCTGGAGGGTGGCGCGCACTTCGGGGTAGACGACCCAGGGGGCGGCGGTGGCGAAGTGGCTGTAGAGGCGCGAAAAAAAGTCGTCGAATTTGATGCCGCTGAATTGGTCGATGTCGCCGCTGAGGGTGAGGGTTTGGCGGGCGATCGCCTTCCACCAGTTGTATTCTTCGATGACGAGATCTTCGGGGGCGACGCCGGGGAAGGAGCAGGGGTCGGCCTGTTTGAAGGCTTGGAAGAAGGCGCGGTTGAGGGCAGCGTCGTTGACGATCGCGCCCAGTTGGCGGGCGATGTAGGCGTATTGGTGGCCGACGCTGTGGCGCACGCCGAAGAGGGTGCCGACGGCATCTAGGAAGATGACTTTGGGTTGGGGGCGATCGGCGGGCATGGGGGGATCAGGGGTGAGGGCAGGATGATGCCAGGATTATTTTAGGGGCTCTGGATTGGCGGGGATTTCGCGCCAGGCGATCGCGGCGCTTTCGGTCCAGAGCCAGCTTTGGCCGCTGATCTGGGCGGTGAGGGCGGTTTCCCCCTGGGCGGCGACCCGTTGGCGGTAGGCGATCGCGGCGTTGCGGTATTCGATGGCGCGATCGGGGTTGTCCTTGCTGCGTGCCCATTGCACCAGGGCCAGACCGGCGAGGGCATTGAGTTCCGCGATCGCGGCGCGATCGGCGATCGGGTCGGCTCCGGCCAGGGGGACGGGGTTGGCGGGGGCTTGGGCTTGCAGAATGTTCAGGGCCTCTTGCCACTGGTTTTCCGCCTCGTCTAGGAAGGTGCGCCGAATGGCCAGGTCCGCTGGGGCAAGCTGGTAGTTGCGATATTGGGCGAACCCGAGGGCATTGCGATAGTCAAAATTATCCGGTTCCGCCGCGATCGCCGCCGTCCAGTCCCGCACCACGTCCGCGATGCCATAGGGACTCGTGGCCCCGTCCGCCCGCAGCAGTTGCCACCCCAGCCGCCCCCGCAGCCACTGGACCTGGGGCGTGAGGCCGTCGGTGGGAATGGCGCTGACGACGGTCTGGGCCTCCCGCAGGGCGTTGCGATCGAGGAGGGTTTGTAGGGCTGCCGCGCCGCCGCCGCTGTCCCGTTGATTGAACCGAAAACTGGCCAGTTCCATGACGATCGCGGTGCTGGCGTCGTCGAGGTTTTGGGGATCGAGGGTGGCGATGGGGTTCGCTGTGGGCGCGGGCAGGGGGGCGGGACCGGGCGATCGCGGCCAGTTCAGACCAATCACGCCGATGGCGGTGGCCACCAAACCGCCCGCCACCCAAGGGGCTGAGGATTTGAGCAGGCGATCGCGCATCGAGTCAAATCCTAGTCCTGGCTGGCTTTGAGATTCTGAAGGGATTGATCCGCCGCGATCGCCCGGATCCGCCGCGATCGCCCCCCCATCCCCCACGGATTGGGCGGGCCGCGTCGCCGGTGCCGGTGCCGGATTCGCCGCTAGGTTCGGCGTCAGGTTGGATTTGAGATTCGGCGTTAGCTGGGGCATCACATCCTCACTCGGGCGATCGTCCCAGGCCGGTTGGAAAGCCGCCGCCCCCGCCGCCCCCGCCACGCGCCCGCCCGCCATCGGCGGCTCAAACAGCAGCCCATCAAAGGCCGGATGGAGATACAAAATCGGCAGCGCCCAATAGAACCCATCGGACCCGTAGGCGGACACCAGCCCCTGCCGCACCCGGTTCAGGCTCAGATCCACCGGATAGCCCGGTTGGAGATTGCGATAGAACAACTGGGTCAGGGTCAAGGCCACATCGTCGGGGATTTGCTCCGCCATGGCCAAAACCCCCGGCAGGCCGCGCTTCACCAGGGCCGCCGCCAGGTTATCCACCGCCGTGGTGTCTTCGAGCAGGGGGCGATCGCCCGCCGCCGTGTAGCTGCCCCGACAGGAATTGAAAAAAGCCAATAACGTGCCATTATTCGCCAAAAGGCCCGATAAATCCTCACCGCTGAGGGTTTCCGTCAGGCCCGTGCGGCGGCTCACCAGGTGGAGCGTGCCCCCGTCGGCTCCGGGGCTGCTGTGGCCCGCGTAGTGAAAAATTTGATATTGCCGCTGCTCCAATGCCGTGGTCAGTTCCGTGCGATCGGGCTGCTCCAGCACATCCAGGACAATATTGCAGCCGTCGGCCCGGTACCGTTCCTCCAGTTCCGATCGCAGCCGCGCCACCTCCTGATGCAGTTCAAGGCTGGCCTGATCGTCCGGCGAGGCGATCGCCATGAGAATCCGCAAACTATCGGATCGGCGGTGGGCGCGGATTTGTTGCTCCAGATCCAGGCCCCGAGACGCTTGGTAGCGCGATCGCGAAAAGACAATGCCCGTGCCCGTCGTGAGGAGATGGCCGTCGCTGTAGAGGGCTTCCCAGGGGAGGCGGGGGAGGCGATCGCCCTTGAGCACCAGCCGCAGCCGCAGGGGAGCCCCATGGCTTTGGGAGACGCTCTGGGCCGCGAGCCAACTGTCGCGGATGGCCCCCTGAAACAGCGCGTCATAGAGTTCTCGCCCCAGGGCCGTCAGGCGGGCGGCGCGATCGCCGGGGCTACTCGGCCCCCAAAGCAAACTTTCTAGGGGCGATTCCATCAACTGCCGCGCCTGATCGAGCCACCGCTCCACCGGCCAGACCACCTCTCCTTCCGCGATCGGCACACCGGGGGCATAGCGCTCCGTCCGCAGCAGGTAGCGATGATCGTCCCCCTGGGAACTGCCGAGGGGCGTGACGGACAGGTGAAATTCCTGGGGGAAGGCTTGGGGAAAGGAAAAATCGGTACCCGGCACGGGGGGATCTCCTGCGGGGCGATAGGGGCCAGCGGGGGGCGATCGCGCGATCGCGGTTTTGCCCATCATCCATCGAGACCGTCCTGATGGGCAGCGGGTGCCCGTGAAGGAAGGAATGGTAGATGCACCCTGACGATTGAGCCCCCCGGACCCTGGTGATGTGATCCAGCGGTTGGGGGCTTTTTATTGGCCGTTTTTATGGGGCCGATGGGTCGGGGCCGTCATGCCGGTTCTGCGGAGCCCTAGGGTGCTTCGAGGGCGGTGGCTTCAAAAACCGGGCCGATCGCGGCTAGGGTCATCATATCCTCGCGAATTCGCCCCCGGACCCGCACCCGTTGCCCCGCACCCCACCCTGCGCCGGATCCCGGTTGCAAGGCGGGCGGCACCGGTTGCAGTTCGTAGCGATCACCCGTGGCCGTTGCGATCGCCCAACCCCCCAGGCCCACCGCGATCGGCTCTAGGATCCCTTCAATTTCCATTTCATCCGATCCAGCGGCCATAGGATTTTCAGTCTCCAGGTTGTCTGATGTTTTTGGGGATGATGTTGATTGCGCCTAAACGCGGATCGGGCGCTCGAAGGTTTGGGCCGCCAGCTTCCCGAGGCCCAGACACAGCAGGCCATTGATCAGCAGATAGCCCCTCGCGATCGCCCCGGACCCCAGCCACAGCAGCGCCGGATCCGCGATCGCACTTACCATCAAACAGGCCGCCATGCCCAACGCCGTCCCCACCGCAAACCGCTTCAGCACCGGATGGCCCAACAGCAGCACAACCAACACCGTCGGAATCGCCACACTGGCAAACAGGGGATTGAGGGCCGGATTGCCGGAAATGGCCGTGCCCAACTCCGCGATCGAACTGCCCATCACCCGCAGGGGCCATTGGGGCGCATCAAACAGGTACAGCGATCGCAGGCCAAACACGCCGCTGCTGCCCATTACTAAACCTCCCGCCATGGCCCAGGACCAGCGGAACGGGAAATAATTGCGCAGGAACCACGCCAGCAAGTACGACCCAATCACCATCGCCAGCTTCGGCAGCAGGGCCACGGCACCGCCATCAATCCAGAATTTGGGATTGAGATAACCGTTATCGCGCACCCAGCGGAAAAAGTCGCGGGGCGTAATCTGTCCCTTCTGGGCCAACTCCACCGCCGCCGCCGCGTCCAATTGCCCCGCGCCGTAATGGTTCAGCGGATCTTCACCGGGCGATCGCGCCGATCGCGTCAGCACCTCCGTCACCTGGGCCGGATCCTTGACCCCAAGCGATTTCACCAAAGCCGCCACCGCCGCCACGTGGGGGGAGGCCATGCTCGTGCCCTGGTAGGACTCGAACACCGGCTGACCGTTGGCGGGATTAATGGTTTCCTGCAAAATGCCCCCGAGGCGATCGCCGCGATCGCGCCCCATATCCCCACCGGGCGCACTCAAATCCACCCCCGCCCCGTAGTTGGAATAGGCGGATTTGATCCCCGTCGGCCCCGTCGCCGCCACCCCGATCACCTTCGGATAGCGTGCCGGATAGCCCGCCCCGTTGGCATTGGCATTGCCCGCCGCCGCCACCAGGATCACCCCTTTCCCGTAGGCGTAATCAATCGCCTCGCGCATCAGGGCACTTTCCCCCGCACCCCCCAGGCTCATATTGATCACATCGGCCCCGTTGTCCGCCGCGAAGCGAATCGCCTCGGCAATGTCCGCCACGGTGCCGCCGCCGGACGCCCCCAACACCTTCAGGGGCATCAGGGTCACCCCATGGGCCACCCCCGCCACGCCGTAGCCATTATTCGTTGCCTGGGCGATCGTCCCCGCCACGTGGGTGCCGTGGCCCGCATCGTCCCGGGCGTCCTCGCGATCGTTGACGAAATCGTAGCCTTTTGTAAATTTCACCCCCTCTAGATCCGGCACGGGGGAGATGCCCGTATCAATGACCGCCACCACGACGCCGGAGCCGTCCGTTTCTTCCCAGGCCCGCTCGAGGTTGATGCTGCGTAAATTCCACTGTTTGCCGTAGTCGGGATCGTTGGGGGTGCGCTGGCTGAAGTATTGGTAGTTGGGCTGGGCCGATTCCACCGCCGCCGCGAGGGGTTTCCACTTCAGGAGCTGATCAAGGACCGGGCGATCGCCGTTGACCACATAAACGCGATCGCCCTTTGAAAATTCGCTATTGAGCCGGGGCGTCACCCCAAAGGTTGTTTCGATCGCCGCCAGGGTTTGATCGAGCTCCGTCGCCGCGATCGCCTCTTGGAAATCAATGGCCACCGAGTCATAGACCCCCGCCGTGGCGGCCCCGCGAAACTGCCCCACCGCAAAGCTCAAGCCAACGAGAAAAAGCAAAAGGGCGATCGCGCGTTTCATGGCTAGCGTCCAGGGTGAGGGAACTCAATCTGATGAATCAGTCAGTCGGGGCAATCAGGCGGGGCAACCGGTTGAAAGGTATGCTGACACAGGGATTGGGGGCTAGGGATGGATCTCGATGCTCAGCACATAAACCCCCAGCCGCAACTGCCCCGACCATAGCTCATACTCCAGCCGGAGCGATCGCGGGATCGGCGACCCTTCCACCGTCAAATCCCGCGTAAAATTGCGCAACCGCAGGCGATCGTGACTTCCCGGCCCCGAACTTTGGAGCCAGTAGCGACTCAGGCCATACACCCCCCGCTCCCAGAGGTGGCGATAGCTAAAGGTGCCATTGCCCTGCATCGTCATCGTGGCCCGGTTCGGCGACACCTCCAGCCACAGCAGACGGCCTCCGGGCGGCCCCTCCGGCAGCGAAAACCCCGACCATTCCGGATTATTCGTCAACTTCGACGGCTGCGCCGCAGACCCCAAGCCCTCTAGGCCCGTCGCCATGGCATCCACCACCGCCGGTTCCGTCATCACCAGATGGTAGCGATTCGCATCCTTTTGATAGACCGTCACCGACGTATCCACCAGCGATCGCACGGCAAGATCCAACGATAACCAGCACACGCTGGCGGGACGGCGATGGTAGGTCAGCATGGGGTACCCAGGTCTGGAAAAAGAAGGGAAAATGCGAAAAATCGAAACTCTAGCAATTCAGCCGCCGACTTTTCCCCATCCAAGGCGGGGCCACGCCAACGGAAACCGCCGGAACCTAACGAAGATACAAACGGGCGAGTTGAGGGGATCTGCGGAGCCAGCGATCGCGGCCATCGAGGGGCCAAGGCACTGAAAGCCGTTCAATTAAATCTAATCCAATCAACCCAGAAACCCAGCGGAGCGGCGATCGCGGCCCCGGAAGGCGATAGGATTTGCCCTAGTCATGGTGGATCGCCCTCGAACTAGGCCCTCGAACTGGGGTGATGTTCGGCGGCGCGATCGCCCCCGCAAGCCCTAAGCCCAGAGCCGATGCCCTCCCCCATCATAACGTCCCGAACGAATGGTACCCGCCAGCAGCTCGCGATCGCGCCGCCCGCCGATGGCCTTGCCCTGACGGGACGGATCCGCATTCCCGGCGACAAATCCATCTCCCACCGGGCCTTGATGCTCGGGGCCTTGGCCCAGGGGGAAACCACCATTTCCGGCCTGCTGCTGGGGGAAGATCCGCGCAGCACCGCCGCCTGTTTCCGCGCCCTCGGGGCCACCATCAGCGAGCTCAATGAAACCCAGGTGACCGTCCAGGGCATTGGCCTGGGGAATTTGATCGAACCGGCGGATGTGCTCGATGCGGGCAACTCCGGCACCACCATGCGCCTGATGCTGGGGATTTTGGCCTCCCACCCCGATCGCCTCTTCACGGTCACGGGGGATAGTTCGCTGCGATCGCGTCCCATGGGCCGTGTCATTAATCCCCTGCGGGAAATGGGCGCACAGATTTGGGGACGGCACAACGACACCCTCGCCCCCCTGGCGGTGCGGGGCAGCCAACTGACCCCCATGACCTACCGATCACCCATCGCCTCCGCCCAGGTGAAATCCTGCATCCTGCTGGCGGGCCTGATGGCGGAGGGGGCCACGACGGTGATTGAGCCGTCCCTGTCGCGGGACCACAGTGAACGGATGCTGGCGGCCTTCGGGGCGGAAGTCATTGTCGATCCGGAAACCGTCAGCGCCACGGTGGTCGGCCCCGCCAAGCTCACCGGGCGGCCGGTCATTGTGCCGGGGGATATCAGTTCTGCGGCCTTTTGGCTGGTGGCCGCCGCGATCATCCCTGGGTCGGATCTGGTGGTGGAGAACGTGGGGATCAATCCCACCCGCACCGGCATCCTCGATGCCCTGGCCCTGATGGGGGCGGACATTACCCTAGAAAATGAACGGGACGCGGCGGGGGAACCGGTGGCGGACATCCGCGCCCGCTATGGCCCCCTGACGGGCTGCGAGTTGGCTGGCGATTTGATCCCGCGCGCGATCGATGAAATTCCGATCCTGGCGGTGGCGGCGGCGGCGGCGACGGGCAAGACCACCATTCGCGATGCGGCGGAACTGCGGGTCAAAGAAAGCGATCGCCTAGCCGTCACCGCCAGTGAATTGGCGCGGTTGGGGGTGGCGATCGCGGAATTGCCCGACGGTCTCGAAATCACGGGCGGTCAACCCCTCACCGGCGCGGCGGTCGATAGCTACACGGATCACCGCATCGCCATGGCCCTCGCGATCGCCGCCCTGACCGCCCAGGGTTGCACCACCATTGATCGCGCCGAAGCCGCCGCCATTTCCTACCCCAGCTTCATCGAAACCCTCTCGGACCTCTGTCAGGGCTAGGGCAAAGGGACGGCGCGATTCAGTTGCCACAATCAGGCCCATAGCAGGACCGCCCCCCAACCCAAACCAGGTCAAGGAGCGGTCCATCCTACGCAGTAGCCCAATCAACGGACGTAATGCGGACCCTACCTAGTCCTTACCGATCACCTGATCCTTGAGGACATTGAACCGCTCGGACAGTTCCTCACGGCTCGATACCCGCAGTAGATAGCGATAGACAAACCAACCGGAATAGAGCAGACCGATCAACTCAAACGTCGGCGCAAGCAAGGGGATCTCGTTGATCGCCCCCAACAGGGCCAGCACCAGCTTCACTGAAATCAATGCGGCAACGATCAAGCCGACCGTCACGACGGGCTGGCGGTATTCGCTGTAGAACTTGCCGATGAACTCGGGCAGCCCGGACAGGATCGAGTACGCCTGCTCTAGAATTTGCTGCCATTCTGCATTGTCCCCTTCGGTCGAGGCCGAGGCGAGGGAACCGGCTTGCTCCGCGCTCACGGCGGGTTTATCCGCCGCGTCGGCAAAATCAGACTTTTGGAGTTCGGGTTCCATGCTTAAAAAAACCGCTGTCAGTTAACAAATGTCGAAGCTTTGCAGCCGCTATTTCGTTCTGTTTAGCTAGGAAAATACCCTAGTCTTCCCAGAACTGCAATCCCGAGGGGTGCGGCGGCGATCGCGGGGGACTTCAACAATAAAGGCCCCAACGGGTCGCTTGGACGGGGGTGGGTGCGGTGGGCGATCGCTCGGGCGTTGCGTTTCTGTACTAGACCATTCTTTACAAATTGGCAATGTTAATCATCCCCCTCAGGTCGCTGGGGAGTGGGGCGCGATCGCGCGATCGGTACATCCCTCGGCGCATCCCTCGGTGCCCGTCCGGCGAGACTGGTACGATAAATGGGTCTTTTGAGGGGGGCAGGCACCCATGGGCGATCTCGCACAGGCCGACGGCGGGCGGGGCAGCGATCTCAACCGGGCGGCGGTTTTCAGAATCCTTGACGCCAATCTCGATCGCGCCCGTGAGGGGATCCGCATTGTCGAAGAATGGTGTCGATTCGGGCTCAATAGCGCGGATCTGACGGCGGAATGCAAAGCCCTGCGCCAGGAATTGGCCACCTGGCATCGGCCCGAAATCCGCGCGGCCCGCAACACGCCCGAAGATCCCGGCACGGGGATCACCCATCCCCAGGAGCAGCAGCGGGCGGATGTGCTGGAGGTGTTGCAGGCGAACCTGTGCCGCGTCCAGGAGGCCCTGCGGGTGCTTGAGGAGTACGGCAAGGTCTACAGCGCGGAAATGGGGGAGGCGTGTAAGCAAATGCGCTACCGCATCTATACCCTCGAAAGCTGCCTCCAGGCGGAACAGCGGCGGCAGGTGCTGCGACGATCGCCCCTGTATTTGGTGACGATGCCGAGCGATCGCCTGTTCGAGGTGGTGGAGGCGGCGCTGCGGGGGGGCCTGCGGCTGGTGCAGTACCGGGAAAAGGATGCGGAGGATGGGGTGCGTTTCGCGATCGCGCGGCGGATGCGGGAACTGTGCCACCAATACGGGGCGCTCTTCCTGGTGAATGATCGCGTGGATCTGGCCCTGGCGGTGGGGGCCGATGGGGTCCACCTGGGCCAGCAGGATATGCCCCTAGAGGTGGCGCGCCAGTTGCTTGGCCCCGCGAAAATCATTGGCTGCTCCACCACCAACCCCGACGAGATGCAGCGGGCGATCGACGGCGGCGCGGACTACATCGGCGTGGGGCCGGTCTATGAAACGCCGACGAAACCGGGCAAGGCGGCGGCGGGCTGGGACTATGTGCGCTACGCGGCGGAGCGATCGCCCGTGCCCTGGTACGCGATCGGCGGGATCGATCATCAAAATCTCGGGACGGCTCTCCAGGCGGGGGCGCGGCGGGTGGCGGTGGTGCGGGCGCTGATGGCGGCGGACAATCCGACCCTGGTGACCCAATACATGCTGGGGCAGCTCTTCCAGGCGTCGGCGACCTTCCCCGCGATCGCGCCGTCCGTCACCCCCTAATCCCTTCCATCCCCCGCGTGCTGAGCCGTGACCGCCCCGCGTCCCACACCGCCCCCGTCCCCCAACCCCTACGCCCTCCTGGGGGTGAAGCGCACGGCGTCCGCCGCCGACATCCGCCGCCGCTACCGGGATCTCAGTAAGCGCTATCACCCGGACACCACGGCCCTGCCCCCCGCGATCGCCACGGCCAAATTCCGGGAACTGAACGAAGCCTACGCGATTCTGAGCAACCCAGAGCGGCGACGCCAGTGCGATCTGGCCCTGGATCCCCCCATCATCGAAATCAAGCTGGACCGGCCCCCCGCGATCGCCCCGCCCCCACCCCCGCGCGACTCCGCCTACCTAGATCCCACCGATCGCCCCCTGTCCGGCGGTGAACTCTTTGCCCTCTTTTCCCTGGGCCTGAGCTTGGTGGGCTGTGTGGGGCTGGTGCTGCTGGTGGCGTGGCTGCGCGGTGAACCCCTCGCCTTGCCCCCCATTCCCTAGGGCCCTGGCCCGGGCCTTGGCCGCTTGATCCCTAGCCCTCAATCCCTAGTTTTCAATCTTTAGTTCTTAGTTCTCAATCCTCAAACCCATGCCATTCACCGGTTCCAAACCCCTACCCGCCCCCGAAACGCCCCTGTATAACCATCCGCTGCCCCTGATCGAAGACTGGCTGATGGGCTGGGGCTGTCTCCAGGACGGGGACGAGCTCAACCACTGGACCATCGAGCGGCCCGACTGGCAGGCGGATCTAACCCTTGAGGAGGATCGCATCATCGTGCGCTATGTCAGCACCACGGGCGATCGCGCGGAGGTGAAACGCACCTTTAAATATTCCCTGAGCCGCCAGGATCTCGACGACGCCATTTTTTCTGGCCCCTAGGGAGAACTGGATTAGGGCGAGCCGGAGGGGGCGGCGGGGGTGGGTGGGGCGCTGATTTTGCCGTAGCGGCGATCGCGCTGTTGATAGGCCAGCAGCGCCCGGTGGAACTCCTCGCGGTTGAAATCCGGCCAGAAGGTTTCCGTCACATAGAGTTCCGCGTAGGCCATCTGCCACAGCAGAAAATTACTCACCCGCATTTCGCCACTGGTGCGGATCAGCAGGTCCGGATCCACGCGATCGCAGGTATACAAATGCTGCTGAAACACCCCCTCATCCACCTGATCGGGCCGCAACTCCCCCCGCTGCACCCGCTCCGCGATCGCGCGGCAGGCATGGACAATCTCCTGACGGCCGCCGTAGTTCGTTGCGATCGCGAAATCCACCGCCCCATTGTGGCTCGTGCGCTCCATGGCCCTAGCCGCCTCATCCTGCAACGACTGGGGCAGGCCCGACAAATCCCCCACAAACCGAATGCGGATCTGCTCCGCCATCATTTCATCGAGTTCCCGGCGCAGCACCCGCTCGATGAGGGCCATCAAAAAATTGACCTCCATCATGGGCCGCTTCCAGTTCTCCGTCGAAAAGGCATAGGCCGTCACCGCCCCCACCCCCCAGTCCCGGCAGCAGTAGACCAAATCCTTCAGCACATCCACCCCGCGCCGGTGGCCCATCACCCTGGGCAGGCCGCGCTTCTGTGCCCAGCGGCCATTGCCATCCATAATCACCGCTACATGTTGGGGCAGGCGATCGCGCTCTAGATCAGTCGGTAGCTCCCGCGAGACGGTCAAACGTGCAGCCATTTCAAGCCTTGGGCAGGTGCCCCGATATTAACAGACCCATAAAACTATACCTACGCCGGGATAGGCCGACCCGCCCCCGCCCCCGCTGACCCCCCATTCCCCCTAGCGATCGCCGCGCCCCTCGCCGCGCCCCTCGCTCGAACCGGACTCCTGGGCACCCCCGAGCGATCGCCGCAGGGCCAGCCCCCCCCGCCGCACCAACTCCCCCAGGCCCAGCCCCAGATTGCGGCCAAACGCCTTTAGATCGCGCGCCACCGTCTCCCGCTCCATGGTGGGGGCCAGCTTCGCCTCCAGCAAATCCCGGAGTTTGCTACTGGTGAGGGGCCGGTTTAACTTACCCCGTTCCGCCAGGGAAATGGACCCGGTTTCCTCCGACACCACAATGCACAGGCAATGCTCGACCCGCTCGGTGATGCCCATGGCCGCCCGGTGGCGCGTGCCCAACTGCCGCGAAGCCTGCCGCTCGGAAATGGGCAAAATCGCCCCCGCCGCCGTAATCCGCGACGACTGGATCAGCACGGCCCCGTCGTGGAGCAGGGTGGAGGTCTGGAAAATTGTTTGCAGCAGTTCCTTAGAAATTTCGGCGTTCAGCCGCACCCCCGGTACGGAAAAGTCGCGATCGTCTAGGGGGCCGTTGGTTTCCACCACGATCAGGGCACCGGTGCGGTTTTGCGACAGTTCCTTGATGGCATCCACGATTTCGTCAATGGTGGAATCGGCCTTGGGCACCGGCAGGACCGATGGGCGAAACAGTTCAAACAGGTCGCCGCGTCCGATGGTTTCCAGCAGCCGCCGAAATTCTGACTGCAAAATCACGGCCATGGCCACCGCCGCGCCGATGGTCAGGTGGTGCAAAAAAAAGCTCAGCAGGGCCAGGTTAAGCTGGCGGCTCGCGGCGGTGACGAGCATGAGCACCACGAAGCCGCGCACCATCCACAGGGTGCGACGCTCGCCGATGAGGGCCAAGACGGCATAGGTCAGGGCCAAAACGAGGCTGATATCGAGCAGGTGTTGCCCTAGCAAAAATGGAATCCAATGTGCGTCGGTCGAGCGGGGCTTGCGGGGGTGGCGGCGGCGCGATCGCGGGGGGAAGTTAGCCCATGGACGTGGACAATCGCCCCAGGATTGGCTGTGGTCCCCAGGACTACGGAAGTCCAAAGGCAAGCCCGTTGGGGGTTAGGGCAAGTATAGCCCGCAGGGTTGGGCGGGGGCGGCGCGATCGCGGGGGCCGAGGGTTGGTCCTCGGATCTCCCCCAAAAAACCTCGCCGCCCCTGATCTGGCGGGAATCTAGGCCGTTTTGGCGATGTTTCCCTAACCCTTGAGGCGATCGGGCAGGCAGTCGAACCGCAGCAGATCGCTGTAGGTTTCCCGCCGCTGGATCAGGTTCGCCTCGCCGTCGCTGACTAGGACCGCCGCCGGTCGGGGCACTCGGTTATAGTTCGAGGCCATGCTGGCGTTGTAGGCTCCGGTGGCGGGGACGGCCAGGATGTCGCCGGTGCTCAGCTCGGGCAGTTGGGCGTCTTTGATCAGCACATCGCCGGATTCGCAGTGCTTCCCGGCGACGGTGACGGTGCGATCGCACGGGGCGCTCATGCGGTTGGCGGTGACGACGCGGTAGAGGGACTGGTAGGTGATGGGGCGGGGATTGTCGGACATGCCGCCGTCCACGGCCAGGTAGGTGCGGATTTCGGGGACGGTTTTGGTGCTGCCGACCCGGTAGGCGGTGATGGTGGTGGGGCCGATGAGCGATCGCCCCGGTTCGCACAGCAGTTTCGGCAGGGGAATGACCCCCTGGGCGGCGCAGGCGGCGGTGATGGCATCGGCGATCGTTTTCGCCCATTCGCGGATCGTCGGCGGATCATCGGACTCGGTGTAGCGAATCCCCAGACCGCCGCCCACGTTCAGTTCCTCCACCGGCAGACCGGCAGATCGGGCCTTCACGAGCCACTGCACCAGCACCCCCGGCAGGTCCCCATGGGGCTGCAATTCAAAAATCTGGGAGCCGATGTGGGCGTGCAACCCGGTGCAGGTGAGGCGATCGCGGTGCTGGGCCAGGAAGGCAAACACGGCGTCCACCTCATTGGGATCAAAGCCGAATTTGCTATCGAGGTGCCCCGTTTGGATGTACTCGTGGGTGTGGCATTCAATCCCCGGCGTCAGGCGCACCATCACGCGGGTGGGCGAGTCCGCCGCGATCGCCACCAACGTTTCTAGATCTAGCCAGTTATCCACCACCACCGTCAGGCCGTGGGTCACCGCCAGCTCTAGCTCCTGCCGGGATTTATTGTTGCCATGGAAATAGATCTTGCTCGGGCACACCCCCGCCTGGAGCGCCGTATGGATTTCGCCCCCGGAGACCACATCAATCCCCAACCCTTCCCCATGGGCGATCGCGCAAATCGCCAAATTACTCCACGCCTTCGACGCATAGAGCACCTGGGACTCGCCGCCATAGAACTCGCGGAACGCATCGCGATATTGGCGGCAACCGGCCCGCAATGTGGCCTCATCCACGATGTAGAGCGGTGAATCAAATTTTTCGAGCAACTCCACCACATCACAGCCCCCCACCTCCAGGTGATCGCGATCGTTCACCCGCGCCGTCAGGGGCATCAGGGACTGGTTCGGGGAGCCTGCGGCCCCATCGGGCGGCAGGTACTGAAAGGCCGTATTTTGGCTAGAAATGGGCGGTGTGGCAATCATGGGAGGGAACTGAACAAACGGGATAGGGTGGGCAGAACTTCCCCTGGCGCACCTGGAATGGGGCGGCATCAGAGTTTCACCAGTGTACAAAACGGGTCGAACTTGCTGGGGAACTTGGGGGTGGAAATCCTGAAATTTTTGGGCACCGGCCTGGGGGGCAAGGCTGGCCCCCGGCGGCAATTTTTGACGTGGGATAACCCCATTGCGGACCCATTCCAAGCAATCCAGTATCCTAGGGGATAGAAAAGCGACTGTTGCTGGCTGTTGTTGATCGGAAACCCTTCCCTATGATCACCTTTGAGACCTATCCCGGCATTTTCATTTTCCAGTTGGTCTTCACCCTGGCGTTCACGGGGGTGATTGTTTGGCAGACGATCGAATCGCTCAAAACGATCGAACGGAAATAGGCCCAGTTTGTCCTGGGGGCTGGGCGGGGAAACGCCGCCCCTACGGATACTCGACTGAAACAACGGGGATATAAGGGTTTCAGGCCGTTGATATTGGGTGGGTCGGGGGCCGCGATCGCGGTGACCCACCGCCCATTGGTCCCGTAACCATCAAGTTCAAAAATCGGGATGACAGGATTTGAACCTGCGACATCCTGCTCCCAAAGCAGGCGCGCTACCAAGCTGCGCTACATCCCGGCGGTCGGTGCGGTGCGCTGCGGGGGCGCGATCGCGACGACGTTTTTCAGTATATAGGGAATCGTCCCTCAATCGGGATACCAGAACATTCCCTTAATGCCCTCCGGATCCGGCATAAAGCCCAAACGGCGGTAAAAATCCACCACATGGGGATCCGCAAACAGGGTGATATTGCTGATGTCCTCGCGCCGCAGACATTCGATGGTCTGCTTCATCAGCGCCTTGCCCAGGCCGCAGTTTTGATAGTCCGGATGCACCACCACATCCCACACGGTGGCATTAAACGCATGGTCCGACGTGGCCCGCGCAAAGCCGATCAGCCGCCGCTTCGCCCCCCGCTGCTCCCACATCGACAGCACCAAAAAGCTGTGCTGGATCGCCTTGCGGACCTTCCGCAGGGGACGGCGCGCCCAGCCAACCGCATCGCACAGTTCTTCGAGATCGTAGAGATCAATCTCGCGATCGGTGCTGAAAAAGACTTGGGCGTCCTCCGGTTGACCATCCCGCATCGGGACCGGCATCGCCACGGCGGGCATGGGACGGGATCCCGATGCCGGGGGGGATGCATTAAATAAACCTTTCCAGAAACCCATCCGTGCCCAATCTAGAGTGAGGGAACTGTGGCCGCACGGGCCGTGGCATTGTCGGCGCAATCCGAATGCGCGATCGGTAACGAACGATCTGAATGCACGCTACCGGTGATGGTACACGCGATCGCCCCGGCGGTGGATGGGGCGAGGAACAAAATCGCCGAGAACCCGCCCGCCGCCGTCAAAATGCCCCCTTATTATATGGCGAGCGGGAAAACCCGGCCCCCCTGCGGCGGGGAGGATGGCAATCTGTCATGCTTGGGGCAGTGCCCGCTTTGCCCCTAGGGCCAGTTCTGGGGCTGAAGCGGTGCGCTGAAAGACCTTCGGCGTATGATGGACCTAACCCGTGGACCGCCTGAGAATCTACGGAGATTCCCTGGCAATGGCGCGGGGTCATCCCCCTGATTTCGTGCCCGATTGTCCCCTTTGGCCGCGATCGCGTCCCGAGCATTCCCCCACCCGTCCGTATCCTGTTTTCAACCCCCCTTATCCCCCTCCGTTGCCGTTGACTGGCCCCCCTGGAGCCTAGTGGCAATCCCCCGTGCCCCCTGCGAGGCGCGATCGTCACCCCCCATCGCTCCGTCCGCCGCCGTTGCGATTACCCCCCTATGACCACGGGCCTCAAGTCGTCAACCCTCCAGCTCCTCAAACGCTTCAACCGGGCGTTTCCCCAGTTCTACGAGCAATTTGTCAGCAGCGAAATTCAGCTCCAAAATCTGCGCCTCGCCTACCAACTCTACAAAACCCGGCAGGCGGTCATTGAGATGCGTCCCGAGGGCACCAAAAGCGCCCTGCATTTTGCCTATCGCAACCAATCCTTCCTGCTGAGCGACATTTTTGGCGTCCTGGCGGCCTATGGCCTGACGATCCATAGCCTGAGTCTGTATGGGCAAATCCACCCGCCCATGCTGGTGTTTATAAAACTGGTGGTGTCCAGGGGCAGCAAGGCCCTGACGGAAAAAACCTCCGACAATGTGTGCCGCGCCATCCGCGAAGCCCTGGCGGGCCACTTCGAGGTGGAGGAAATGCTGGCGGTGGAGTTCAATCTGGATGCGGGCCTAGAGCAGGTGGAGACGGAGTTTTATGTGGATCCGGTGTTTCACCTGCCGGCCCTGCTGATCGAGGCGGATAACCAACCGGGGCTGTTCTATAAGGTGATGTATGCCATTTGGCAGGAGGATCTGCTGGTGGTGAATGCGAATTTGCTGGTGTGGCGGGGGCGGACGCGGTTGATTTTGTATCTGCTGGGGCCGAATGAGAGTTTGATTCCGGAGTACTTGGGCCAGCGCATTGCGGAGGGGGTACGTCTGCGGCTGATGGGCTGCTAGCGTGGAAAGGGGGGACCAATGGTGGGCAGTGGATCAGGTTTACGACAGGCAGCGCAACGGGCCATGGATAGGGTTGAAATTCGCAATGTGTCGCATGGGTATGAGCTACGGGGCCGCGATCGCGGGGGGAGCCCGTCGGAGGGGCCGCCCACGACGTTGGTGTTTATCCATGGCTGGATGCTCAGCCGCCACTATTGGCAGCCGCTGATCGATCGCTTTGCGCCGGATCATCCGTGCCTGTGCTATGACCTGCGGGGCTTTGGGGAGTCTTTGCCCGCGTCGTCGGCGGATTTGTTCCATACGCCCAAGCAGCGCTACCAAAACTATGCCCCGGCGGCCTATGCGGAGGATCTAGAAACGCTCCTGGAGCGCTTGGGCATTGAGCGGGCGTGGCTGATCGGCCATTCCCTCGGGGGGACGATCGCCCTGTGGGCGGCCCACCAGTCACCGAAGCGGGTGGAGGGGGTGATTTGCCTCAATTCCGGCGGCGGCATTTATCTCAAGGAGGAGTTTGAGCGGTTCCGAATGGTGGGGCGACAGTTGGTGCGGTGGCGATCGCGGTGGCTCGGGGCGGTGCCCGGTTTGGGGTGGCTGATGGCCCGCGACAGTGTGGCGCAGCCGGTGGCGACGCGGTGGGGACGGCAGCGGGTGGTGGATTTTTTGGCGGCGCACCCGGAGGCGGCCCTGTGGACCCTGTTGGAATCGACCACGGAGGCGGAGGTGAACCGGCTGCCCCGAATTGTGGCCCAGCTTGCGCAACCGGCCTACTTCATTGCGGGGGCGCGCGATGGGGTGATGGAGCCGCAGTATGTGCGCCATTTGGCGAGTTTCCACCCGCTGTTTGACCTGTGCGGCAAGAATTTGTTTGAAATCCCGGACTGCGGCCACATGGGCATGGTGGAGCAGCCGACGGCGGTGGGCGATCGCATTGCGGCGATTTTGCAGGGCCACTGTGCTGATTTGCCCGCGATCGCGCCCTAAACGTTGCTTAATGAATTCCTAAAAATCTGGTTTCCAGATCACCACTAACCGATGAATGTGTTCTAGATTAATCCTCTGGTAATCCCATGGCTGCTGATGTGCCTGTGTCCTATGATTCTGATTTTTATGGGTGGATTCAGCACCAAATGCACCTGCTGCAATCGCGGCAGTTAGAGGCGCTTGACATTGAGAATTTGATGGAGGAATTAGACAGTTTGGGACGTTCAGAACGTCGTGCGCTGCTGAGTCAGATCACTCGCCTTTATCTCCATCTGTTGAAATGGCATTATCAGCGGGAGCGGCGATCGCGCTCTTGGCTGGTCAGTATTGTGGATGCGCGGGTTGAAATTCGGCGTTTGCTGGCGGATAACCCTAGTTTCAAAGCTTGGTTGCCTGAGGCGGTGATCGTGGCCTATGTCGATGCGAGAACTAAGGCTCAAGCGGAAACGGGTTTGCCCCTAGACACATTCCCCGCTGAGCTGCCCTTCTCTTGGGATGACGCGATCGCCCAGGAACTCAGCCTAGATGAATCGCCCCAGGAACGCTGGATGGACTGATGGGGCAGCGGATCGCCATTCATTTCATCCCTGGAACGGTGAAATTGACCCGAGATCGCGCCGCCTAGTCTTAAAGATGCCGGCCCGTAGATTTCGGCCACTCCTCAACAGATGCGACGCGTCTGGGGAAAGTGCGACGACCTTGATCGCCTCGATCCGCACCACTACGGTCCTATCGATAACCGGTCTTGCTTTGATTCTCTTTAAAAAGCGGGTAACGCGATTCGAACGCGCGACATTCACCTTGGCAAGGTGACGCTCTACCACTGAGCTATACCCGCTTGCGCTTTCGCGTAATTAAGAATGCCAAAGCCGTGGGGGAATGTCAACCCCCTAACCCCAAAAAATTTCTAAAAATCTTCGGGAAAATGGTCCATGTCAGACGGCGCGGACTTTAGGCGGGCGTGGATCCCCCTGGGGGCGGGCTTCCCCCTATGATGGGCGCAAACGAAGGAGGCGGAGAGTCAAGCGGCTATGGCGTTGCTACTGGCGGGGGATATTGGGGGCACCAAGACCATCCTGCAATGGGTGGAGGTGTCGGGGGCCGATCGCGTGGTGCGGTTCGAGCGGGAGTTCCCCAGTGGGGCCTATGGGGATTTGGTGCCCCTGGTGCAGGAGGGGGCGGCGATGGCGATCGCGGCGGGGGTGATCGCGGCGATGGAGCAACCGGTGGCGGCCTGCTTTGGCATTGCGGGGCCGGTCAGCGGCGGGGCGTCGCGGTTGACCAACCTGGGCTGGTTCCTGGAAGAGGACCGCCTGAGCCTGAGTTTAAAGATTCCTCGGGTGGAATTGATTAATGATTTTGCCGCCGTGGGCTATGGGGTGACGGAACTGCCGCGCGGTCGCCTGCACCTGCTGCGGGATGTGCCCCGAAATCCCGATGCGCCGGTGGCGGTGATTGGGGCGGGCACGGGCCTGGGGGAAGGGTTTTTGGTGCCGACGGCGGCGGGCAGCTACCGGGTCTTTTCCACGGAGGGGGGCCATGGGGATTTTGCGCCGCGATCGGAGCTGGAATGGCAGTTGGTGGAATATCTCCTGGAGCGCCACGGGATTGATCGCGTGTCCGTCGAGCGGGTGGTGTCGGGCCAGGGCATTGCGGCGATCTATCAATTCCTGCGCGATCGCGGCATCGGCCAGGAATCCCCCGACATCGCCGCCGCCATCCGCACCTGGGAACAGCAAATGGGCAAAAGTGAGAAAACCGTTGACCCCGCCGCCGTGATCTCCCAGGCCGCGATCGCGGGGACCGATTCCCTGTGCGAGCAGGCCATGAACCTCTTTGTGGCGGCCTACGGGGCCGAGGCGGGTAATTTGGCCCTCAAACTGCTGCCCTATGGGGGGTTGTATATTGCCGGGGGCATCGCCGCCAAAAACCTGCCCCTGCTCGATCGCGCCGGATTCATGCACCACTTTGAAACCAAGGGCCGCGTCAGCCGCCTCCTGGAATCGGTCCCCGTCGCCGTGGTGCTCGATCCCCAGGTGGGGCTGTTGGGGGCCGCCGTCCGTGCCCAGCAGCTTTTGACCGAGGGCTGATAACTGGGGCGTGTCGTCAAAGGATTTGGGGTGATCGGTTGGGCAAGGGTTGGGAAACCCAACCCCTACGGTGACGGAATGGGTGGCAGTTCCCATTCCTACCGCTACTTTTCCGCAAAGGTCCAGGTGCCATCCCACCCCGGCGGCAGGCCCGTCACCAGCAGGCGATCGATCCGCTCCAGGTAAAACCGCGCCGCCACGTCCCCCGGATTGCGGGTCATGACCGCCTGAAAGTGCCGTCGGGCAAGGCCCAAATCCCCCCGAGCAAAGGCGCGGTAGCCGGTTTCAAATTCCACCGCCGTTTGCTGTTTGAGCGATCGCGCGGGCTCCACCTCCGCGTCCAGCACCTCATAGATGGCGATCGCCTCCGACCGGCCTTTGACGATCACCCGATCCAAAAACCGTAACTGATACCGATCCGGATGCTGGAGCCGCTCCAACAGCGCCCCCGAAATCAGCAGCGATGCCCCATAGAACTTCGTGAGCCCCTCCAGCCGCGCCGTCAGGTTGATGGTGTCCGACAGGGCATCCCCCTGCATCCGGTTGTATTCCCCCACCATGCCCACCATCACGTGGCCCGCGTGGATGCCCATGCCGACGCGGATCGTGGTCTGGCCAGCGATCGCGCGCTCCTGGTTCAGTTCCCGAATCCGCTCGAATTGCGCCAGGGCCGCCGCGATCGCCCCATCCACCGCCTCGGGGAACACGGCCATAATGCCATCCCCTAGAAATTTGACGATCGTGCCCCGGTAATGGCGAATTTCCGGCGCAACCCGCTGCAAATATACATTGACAAAATCAAAGCTTTCCTGGGGCGTCATCTGTTCCATCATGGTGGTGAAGGAACGGATATCGGAAAAGAAGACGGCCATGTCTTTGCTCACATGGTCCCCCAATTCAATATTGAGGATATCTTCGCGCCCTAGAAAGTTGAGATATTCCGGCGGAAAAAAGCGGGCAAAGGAATCTTTTTGGACTTCCAGACTGCTAAAAGATTGCTCCAGTTGCGCCGCCATACTGTTAAAGGATTGGGATAATTTATCCACTTCATTGATGACGAGATATCCCATGGGCGGCACCCGTTGGGCGAGGTTGCCCCCCGCGATCGCTTCAGAGGCTTGGGTGAGGTTACCGATCGCGCGGCTGATCCAGCGGGACGTAAAAATGCCGGAAATAATCGACAACACCAGGGCGATCGCGCAGAGGATGAGGGTTTGGCGCAAACCGGCCTGGATGCGGTCCATAAAATCCGCCTCCGGCACCATCACAATGATCAGCCAATCAATGCCGCGACCATCTTGGACGGGCAGCACTTCCATATAGTGGCGATCGCCCTCCACCTGCACATCCATCTGCACCGACTCCCGCACGCGAATCGGCTGGCCAAAGCGATCGCTCAGGGCCGCCATGGCCGCCCGCAGTTGGGGCGTTTGGCTCTGGATGGCCGCCAACCGGCGCGGCTCCTCATCCCCCTTGCCCGCAATCAGGGGCGGCTCCGACGTGGATCCGGCCACCATCAAACCATCGCGATCAATGATGAACGCTTGGCCGGTTTTACCCACCTGCAACCCTTGCAAAAATTGGCTGATGCCCGCTAGGGGTAAATCGCACAGCAGCACCCCCAAAAAGTCGCGATCGCCCCCATAGATCGGCAGCACCGCCGACACATCCAACCGTTGCCCAATGGCCGACGGCTGAATCTCACTCCAGGCAAAACTTTGCCGCGCCACCGCCAACCGATACCAATCCCGCGATCGCGCATCATAGTTCGGCCGCTCCCGCAGCACCCGCCCCAACTGATCGCCATCCGTAATGGCAAATCGCCGCAGGGCACTCCCCGTCGCCCGCGTCGAAGCCACCGCATAATTTTCTAACCCATTAGCCCCAATAAACTCCCCCTCCCGATTCGCAAAGGCCAACGTTCCTAGATCATTAAACAGCCGACTTTGGCTCAAAAAATGGCGCTGTAACGCCTCAGAATCTTGAATAAGCGTTGGATTATTTTTAAAAAATTGAGCATTGAGATTATGGATAAAATAGGGCTCCTCCAGGTACTGCTTCACCTCGTCCCGGACCCGGTTCGCCACCTCGCGCCGCAACTGGCTCGCAATATCATTCACCGAAGCCCGACTATTCCACAGGGACAGGCCCCCCACCAGCCCCACCGCCACCGTTAACTGCACAACAAAAGGTAAAACCAGCGTCGTTCGCAGCCGCAAATGGTAGCGGGGGCGCTGAACGGAAGCATCGCTGGTGGCATCGGGGGGCGGAACGACTTCTAAAAAAGCTTGGCTCACGATGGCTCCAGAATCGCTATTGAGAAAGCACCATAGCTAGGGATTGCAAAGGCCAAGGCGGCCCCGGTGGCGCGAAGGGATAAGAACGATACATGCGGCCCTAGCCCTGAAATCTAACCGATCTGCGGTGGGGCTGCCTAGATTCTGCAATGTTGTACGCCCATGGCGAAGGGGGGGCCGACAAAATTGCGCAAAAAAAAACGCGCCTGATGCGCGATTCCCCTAGCCAGTTGCCCGAACCATGGGGGCGGTGGGGGCGGTGCGATCGCCGTGGCCCCCGCCCCTCCCTAGAGCCCAAGCCCGACTCGATCGGAGGACTGGGGTCAGGGGAGATGGCCAGGGGACGGAACAAGGGGCACACCGAAGGACAGCGGAAGGCCGCGATCGCCCTAGCCCTGACCGCAGCTACAGCCCGAGCACTTGCAGCCGGAGCCGTTGGCGCACCCTTCGCAGCAATAGGCTTTGCCGTCCTTCATCACGGCCGTCTCCAGATTGACCGTGCAGTTGCAACGCTCGCAGGCACAGGGTTGGGTGGTGGTGGCGGTTTTCATGGTGGGTTCCTCAAATTATCTGAACACCTGCTCATACTTTAGCATCAAAGTCTGAATGGTTGCTCAGATATAATGGCTAAGAGAGTATTAAATTCCTGAAGGTGTTCTGACGTGCCGGTGGTTGGGCGTCAGGGTGCCCAGGGGGATGTTGGCCCCCGCCAATCCCCGCCAATGAAGTGGGTGAGGTGGCCTGTGGTGGGCCGCTGTCCCTGTCCTATTCCCCGTGTGTCCCATGGTTGTTTCCCGTTCTGCTGCTGTGTCTGCGATTCCGGCTGGTGATCCGGCGAGGGGGGAGGGGGATGTGCCGGTGTGCGATCGCGCCTATCCGCCCTCGCGCGATCGCCTGGAGACGATGGCCCAGCGGGTGTTGTCGATGGAGAAGGCCCAGCGGATGGCGGAATTTTTCAGCATTTTGAGTGATCCGAACCGGCTGCGGCTGCTGTCGCTGCTGGCGGAGGAGGAGCTGTGTGTGTGTGATTTGGCGGCGGCGCTGGAGATGAGTGAGTCGGCCGTGTCCCACCAGTTGCGGACCCTGCGGGCGGCGCGGCTGGTGCGCTATGACAAGCGGGGTCGGCGGGCGTTCTATCGCCTTGATGATCACCACATCCTCGATCTTTACCGGTCGGTGGAGCACCATTTGGATGAGCCGTGCGGCTAGGGGCTCAAAAAGGGTGGCGGCTGGGGGCCATGGGGCGAGATTGGCCCTAAACCCCCTAAGGACTGGGACTGGATCCGCGCGATCGCGTGGCCCCGTATGATGGGATTGCGGGGCAAATTGTATTGCCCGATGCCATTTGAAATGTGTTTTGTGGCCCCTGGGCGGTGGTGGATAGCCCTGGCGATCGCGCCGTGCGGGGGGCCAGCCCTAAGAGAAACGACCGTCCTGATTTCCCCTTATTACCGATTTCCTATGCTTGCAGCCCCCACCCACGCCCCCACCCAACCGCCCATTAGCGATCGCCACCGCCTGCGGCCTGCCCAGTTGGATATGCCGCCGAGGCTGCTGCTGGGTCCTGGCCCCTCGAATGCCCACCCCCGCGTGCTTCAGGCGTTGGGAATGCGGCAGGTGGGCCATTTGGATCCCTGCTTCATTGCCCTGATGAACGAGGTGCAGGAACTGCTGCGCTACGGCTGGCAGACGGACAACACCCTCACGATTCCCGTCAGCGGCACCGGCAGCGCGGCCATGGAGGCGACCCTGGCGAATTTGGTGGAACCGGGCGATCGCGTCTTGATCGGCATCAATGGCTATTTCGGCCATCGCTTGACGGACATGGCCCAGCGCTACGGGGCCGAGGTGCGCGCCATCCACAAACCCTGGGGCGAAACCTTTTCGTTAGCGGAACTGCGGACGGCCCTAGAAACCCACCGGCCCGCCATTTTGGCCCTGGTCCATGCGGAAACTTCTACGGGGGCGCGGCAACCGCTGGAGGGGGTTGGGGATCTGTGCCGGGAATTTGACTGTTTGCTGTTGGCGGATACGGTGACGAGCTTGGGGGGCGTGCCCCTATTTCTGGATGCGTGGGGGGTCGATGCGGCCTACAGCGGCAGCCAAAAGGCCCTGAGTTGCCCCCCCGGCATTGCGCCCTTCACCCTGGGCGATCGCGCGATCGCCAAACTCAACCGCCGCCAATCCCCCGTCCCCAACTGGTATTTGGACATGAGCCTGGTGGGTCGCTACTGGGGCAGCGATCGCACCTACCACCACACGGCCCCCATCAACATGAACTACGCCCTGCGCGAAGCCCTCATGCTCGTCGCCGAAGAGGGTCTTGATGCGCGGTGGCAGCGGCACCAAACCGTTGCCGAACTGCTCTGGGACGGCCTCGAATCCCTGGGGCTGCGGTGCCACGTGGCGCGGGAATTCCGCCTGCCGACCCTCACCACGGTCCTGATCCCCGACGGCATTGATGGCAAAGCCGTCGCCCGCACCCTGCTCAATGACTACAACATCGAAATTGGCGGTGGCCTCGGGGAACTGGCGGGCCGCGTCTGGCGCATCGGCCTGATGGGCTTTAATAGCCGCCCCGAAACCGTCCTGACGCTGCTAAAAGCCCTCGAAACGGTCCTGCCCCGATTCCGCTAGGGAGACCCTTTATATATCCATTCCGTAGGGGCGGGGTTTTCCCGCCCAGCCCCCACCAGCCCATCTCAACCGCGATATCTTGGCTGTGGCGATCTTGATCTTGACCGTGACATGATCGCGATCGCCCCTGCTTAATCGTCCCCGCGCCCTTCCGGAGCCGCCACCACCGTCGCCTCTTGGCCGTAGCCATTGGCCCGATTGGGCGACAGGGCTAGGGCATCCTTCTGCATACTAAAACTCGACTCCGTATCATCCGGCAACGGGAACGAATCGAGGTGGGTCACCAGCTCCTGGGGCACCGAGTTGGCAATTTGCGTGCTGTGGCACACGAAAAAATCAAACGTGAACCCCCCGAGCCGCACGCGATCGCCATCCTGCAACCGCTGCCGCCCGTGGACCGCCATGCCATTGACGAAGGAGCCATTGGTACTGCCCAGGTCCACAATATAAAACCCGCGCCGGCTGGCATATTGAATCGCCGCATGGCGACGGGACAGCCGCTGATCCTGGATCGGCAGCGCCGCCTGGGCATCGCGCCCCATCAGCCAAATCATCTGGTGCTGGAGGAGCGATCGCGTCTTGCCATCGATCAAATTAGTGATGAGATACGCCTGCTGACCCCGCGCAATCCCCTGGACATAGCGCGTGGATCGGCGCAGACGGTTCACCTGGCTGGGGGCATCGAGCTCCGCCAACTCCTCGAACAGGTCCCGATGGTCACGGTAGAGGGACAGAAAAAGCTGATACGACCGCTCACGGTCCTCGCGATCGGACGCAGAAGGCTGGCTGGAAGAACGCAAATCCGCAGGATGAAAGTCCATAGTCTACGCGAGCCTGGGCGACCGATAACGCAAGGCGAATATTCCGCGATCGTGGTCAAGTAGACGCGCTTCCAATCCGCCCAGCCCTACCGCGATCGCAAATCTAGGGCAGCAACGGAGGCGGCCCTTGCCGCCAAGGCACTATCACTTTCCGTCGTGCCAGAAACCTTGATGAGCTTCGCCAACTCCTGAAGCTGGGCCACCGCTTCGGCCCCTTCGAGCTTCATCAGTTCGCGATCGTCGCGCATCTCTGTCCAGGTGATGCCGTAGTCAGAGACGAGGAAGCGAATCAAATGGTTATCGCCTAGGCTCACCATAAACGATGCACTGTTCATTTGATCGCCACAGGTGTAGCAGGATGCCAGATATCCTCGTCGCTCTAACACAATGGCTAAGGCTTGGAGGCTCATGACCAGATCCCGCACGAACTGACGGTGCTGTTCGGCAAGTCTTAGAAACACGGCCTACTCCCGATTGTCTCTGTTCATTCTAGGGGCTCTCTATGCTTTTTATATTCTCTTAAGGTTTTCGGCAACTGCCCTTGGGCGGGTTTGGCGGGGGCTTGGGGCGCGGTGAAGGCCCGTCCTTGGGGGGTTTAGGGGGTGTGGGGCGGGGGAAAAATTAAAAATGATAACAATTGATAATGTTTTGGGGCTCGAATGATGCGATCGCGGGGGACCGGCCCCGGTTTTGCTGGGGGAAATGATCCCTGAAACCGTTGCGGGGCGGTCGGTTATGCGGAAGGTGATCGCGGCGGAGCCCCACCCAAGGGCGCGTTACAAATCCCCCTTGATGGATTGATGGACTGAAAAGTTAGTTGGCCAGTTCCCACCAGCCCAGGCCCGGTCCAATGAAGCGGATGGTCACCCACAGGGCGATCGCGAGGCCAATGCCGATCCAGGCCCCGCGACTGGTCCAGGCCACGAAGTCCGCCGACTGCTTTTTGGTGATGGGAATACCGGGCAAAATCCGGTCCACATCTTTGCCGTAGTCGTCACCGAGGATGGTTTTCCGCCGTTTGGATTCTCCCATGGGGTTTGGGCACCGATTGTGCTTGTGTGAAGGGGCTAGCCGAGCAGCCGCCGGGGTGCATCCACAAACTGCATCAAAAACCCGTGGGCTGTGGCGCTGGAGCGTGAGGGTCTATCCTATCGCGATCGCGGTGACCCCTTAATGGTTGTCATGGTTGCCCCATTGCCCTGCCCTAATCTCCTAGGGGCCTGGGGTCGGAAAGAGCCAGTGGGGATCGAGGTAGCTGGTGCGGGCGATGGGGCTGAGGGCTCCGAGGACTTGCTGGCCGTAGCTGCGCCGCACCACCCGCGTATCGAGCAGGGCAATGAGGCTGCGGCGATCGCCGGGGGAGTCGCGATCGCCCGCCCGCATGGGGGCCACCGCCCGTTGCAGTTCACTGAGGGCCGTCGGCAGCAGGTATAGGCGAAACCAGTCCCGCCGGTGGCGTTTGTAGTTGTCCACCCGGGCCGCCACGCGGGGATCCTCGAGGGAGGGGATCGGCAGGGCGGTGATGATCAAGAGGGTGGGGACGGGGAGATGTCGCTGGCGATCGCGCCAAAATTCCCAGCCGGTGACGAGGATGCCGTTGTCCTCGGGGCAGGTTTCTTCGACGCGCACCCGCCGGCCAAATTCCGCCGCGAGGTGGGAGCCCACCTGGGCCTTGAGGGGCACGTCCCCCACGAGGATGACGGTGAAGCCGCCGCCGGTGGGATGGTTGCCGTAGAGCCCCAGCAGGGCATGGATCTGTTGCAGCAGCGCCCGTTGGAAGTGGGGGGTGTTCGGAAAGGGCAGGTGCTCGGGGAGGTAGAGCTGGAGGGAGTCGCTGTGGCGATCGGGCAGGAATTTGAGGCAGGTGGCGCGATCGCGGTCTTGGTTGAAGTCCTGATCGCTGCGGAGGTCGCGGTCTTGGTCGTGATCCTCAAAGCCGATGCGTTCTTTAAAGGTGGCAGCTTCCGGGTCGGGATCGAGGACCGGGCCGATCAGGACCACGGGCTGTTGGGGCCACAGGGGGGCGAGGCGATCGGCGACGGTGACGGGGCTGGCGGTGAGGCGAAAGAGGCCCGTGCGGCGATCGGTTTCCGCCATGGGGATCCAGCCGTCGCGGGTGAGGGTGGGGGCGAAGGCGCGCCAGGGGCCGGGGAGGGGACCGGTTTCCTCCAGGTGGGTGAGCAGGTCCAGGAGGATCTGGCGATCGCCGGGGTCGAGGGCGCAGCAGTGGTAGGGGTTGGCGGGCCGCTGGAAGAGGCTGTGGGTGAGGGCGACGCGGCGATCGCGGATGGGGTTGGCGGCGTCGGGGCGGGCCAGCATCAAGTCGTCCCAATCCCTTGGGGTGAGGGTTTTGGTGAGCCAGTCCCGGCACCACTGTTCGAGATCGTCGGCCCCATCGATGACCGTTGCGAGGCCCGCGAGGCGGCGGACGGGGCTGAAGGCGTCCTGGAGCCACTGTTGGGGGGCAATGAGCAAAAGGCCGTGGGGGGCGATCGCGCGATCGGTCCCGCTGAAACCGTGGCTGAAGCTGGGGGAGTCAGGCCAGAGATGAATCGGTTTGGGCTGCCAGTGGGGCAGGGTTTGGAGCCAATCCTGGAGCTTGGGGAGTTCCACCTGGCGCAGGCGCTGCTGTACGGCCTCGGGGGCTACGATGACCACCGGTTCTGGCCACAGGAGGGCGGGGGCTAGATAGCTCAGGCGGTGGCGATCGCAGCCCATGGCCGTGCCCGTTTGCAGAATGGCGCTGCGCCGGAGCCGCATGGCCCGAGCCACCAGTCGCGCCATGGTCAGGTGGTGCGCCCAGGATCGTTCTGACTGGGCCGCCCGCAGAAAGGCGCGGAGTTGTTGATGGACCTCGACTTCGATCACGGGGCGGCGGCGGGGCGGCGAATGGCGAATGTTCTCTAGCGTGGCACAAAAGCGACGCGGGGATGGGGGGATGGACTAGCAGGGCCACAGGGCGGCGGGGCCACGGGGCGGCAGGACCACAGGGTGGCGGGGCCACAGGGCGGCGGTGCGATCGCGATTGTCCTGACTCGGGGCGATCGCCCTGGAAGGATTGGGTACCATCGGGGGCTCATGGTTTGGTTGGGCAACGGCCAAGGCTGCCGTTCGCCGGTGGGTTGCTATCTACGCCGATCCTTTCACCCCATCTCCGTTGCCAGAGCGCTGAGCGATCGCCATGCAGACCACCCTCCCCCGTGTCCATCTTTCCCCGCGATCGGCGGTGACCCGTACTCCGGGGGCTTCCTTGGCGGCGGGCTCCCCGTGGAATCAGCAGGTCTATGGCCGCTTGCGGCGGACGCTTCAGGGGGCGGCGGGGCGACGATCGCGCCTGTTGGCGGTGTGTGATGATCTGCGGGAGCGCGATCGCCTGGTGCAGCGCCTCGATCGCGACTGTGGTTCCTTGGGCATGGCGCTTTTGCCGTCACCGTTCGGGGTGGCGCGATCGCGGGAGGCGGCATCCATGGCCGTGCCCTCCGTGGTGCAACTGGATCCCCATGGCCCAGGGCCAGCCCCCGTCACCGCCGCGATTGAGACGGCCGTCGCCCGCGCGATCGCCCCCCAGGACTCCACAGCAGAAACCCTGGCCCTGCTGCAACTGTGCGGCATTGAGCAGTTCACCCGCCTGTCCGCCCGCCATCAACAGGCCCTGCTGCGGCAACTGGATGACGGGGCCGACCGGATGGCGATCGCCCCCGTGGCCTGGGTGATTTGGCTGCCCCGGCCGTGGCTCGATGCCATTCGCCAGTCCGCTCCCCGGCTGTGGGCATTGCAGACGGCTCCGGTCTTTGAATTTGAGGGGGATCCTACCCCGACGCCCCTTGCGTCCCCTGCGGATCATCGGCCTGCTGCGCTAATCACGTCCCGGCCCGATGGGTGGCGATCGCCCCTGCGCCTCGATGGGGTCATCTCCCAATCCCCCAGAATTGCGACCGCGCCCGATCCGTTCCCCAGGGCGCACCGCCCCGCGACCGGTGCAGGGGTCCATTGGCGACCCGGCTGGCGGGCCTGGATGCGATCGCTCCAGAACACCCCGGACCTGGGGAAGGGGGATGGGGACCTTCAGGAGCTAGAGCGGGCCTGTGGTCTGGGCTGTCAACTGCTGGAGCGGACGGATCTGACCTCGGCGGATCGGGGGGAATTGCTGGCGGATTTGTCCCGGTGCTTCAGTTTGCAGTTAGCCCATTTGACCCAGGTTGCCCCGGCGGCCCCTGTCGATCGCCAACGGTGGCAGCGGGTTTGTGAGCAGGCGATCGAGGCGACCCAACGGGCGATCGCCCTGCTGCCCGAACGGTTTGCTGAGGGGGTGATTTCCCCTGGGGATGGTGGGGATTTGGGGGTGGAGGATCGCCCCACGGCCGCCGCGATCGCCTTTGATCTGCACCGCCACCTGGGGTATTTGCTGACGGAGCGGGTGCGGCAGGGGGTCAATGGGGCCGCCGGTTGGCAGGCGGTGGTGGATGCCTATGGCCGCGCGATCGCGATCGCCACCGCCGAAGGGACGCCCCCGGATCTCGATGCCCTCATTGCCACCTACAACAACCTGGGCACGGCCTACTGGAACCTGGCCCCCCACGACCCGACCCCCCAGGCGCTCCAGGGGGCGATCGTCGCCTATCGGGCCGCCCTGGCCTACTATGGCCCCTCGGACAGCGCCCTCCCCCCCGACGAGCGCTATGGCCTCTTGCAAACCAACCTGGGCACCACCTATCTATATCTCGCTAACCGGGGTGAAAATGGCCCCTGGCTGGATTTGGCCATTGAGGCGTTCCGCGCGGCCCTGCCCCATCGCCCCGTCGCCACCCACCCCGCCGCCCATGGGGCCACTCAACTGAATCTAGGTACGGCCCACTGGCGGCGCTATCGCCAAATGGCCCCCACCGCTGCCCCCCAACCGCCTGCGGATTTGCTCCACGCGATCGCGGCCTACGAAGCGACCTTACAAATCCCCGTGCCCGCCGATCAGCCCAGCCCACCCTACCGCCGCGATGCCGCCCGCCATCTGGGTTTGGCCTACTATCACCTGGCGACGGTGTTTGGGTCTTGGCTCGATCGCGATCGTCGCCGCACGGCCCTAGAACGCGCCTTCCATGCCTATCGCCAAACCCTGGATCTGCCCCCCCAAACCCACCCCCAACGGGATCTATTAATCAGTGCCCTCCTGCGGACGCTCCAGGCGATCGCGCGGCAGGACGGCCCCGATGCCCAGCGCCACGCCCTCAATCAACTTCCCGGCCCTTGGATTGCGCCGATCCTTGAGCAGCTCAAACCCCTTTGATGGTTAGCCGCGTTCAATATTTTGGGCTGTTTCAATCGAACGCCACATCCTCTCGATCAGTCCTTGCCACCTCGACCTTGATTACCGATCCATGGGGCAATTGAACAGGGACAGCCTCACCTTGAGAGTCACCAAAATCCGTGGAAGCACCATCTCCCGTACGAGGTCGCTGCCCCCGAGTCTAGCCTTGACAGACGGGGACGATTAACTGAGTGATGGCTTGCGATGCGCAGACTATGCTGACAGTTGAGAAAACCCCGCTCTATTCGTGACTGGACGTGCGTATTTCCCCTAAATATTCTGTAACCGTTTCAGCACCAAAACCAGGGCCTCATTCAGTTGTTGCTTAACATACACTGGAATTAGGTTGCCCATGGTTCAAAACCCGCCACATCCCTGCGTTTCCGTTAATAATGCCGACAGTTCTTCAGGTTGGTCCCTATGGCTTCATCTTTTTCAGTTCCGATCGCGGCGAACCGGCCCATATCCATGTCAAGCGTGATCGGCAACTGGCTAAGTTTTGGTTGAGTCCCGTTGCCCTCGCCAAGAATCGAGGGTTTAGGGATCATGAACTCAATGAAATGATGCGGCTTGTTGAGGAACACGAACAGCAATTGCTAGAGGCTTGGCATGATTACTTTGGCGCTTGAAATTGAACCCCTAGCGGCAGAAGTGCGAGTGACCGATGAGCACCTGGTTGTGGATTTGGTGGATGGGCGCAGTTTGTCGGTGCCCCTGGCTTGGTATCCGCGCCTGCTCCATGGCTCCCCCGCAGAACGGCAAAATTGGCAGCTTTTGGGGGAGGGGTTTGCGATTGAATGGCTAGATCTAGATGAGCATATCGGGATTGAAGGACTGCTGGCCGGTCGGCGCAGCGGCGAAAGTGATCAGTCCTTTGAGCGATGGCTGGCGATGCGAGAACGTTGATGAACTTTGCGTTGATGGATTGAGGGGATTCTACGCTTCACTTGACCTTGGGCCGCTGGAACTGATGCCCACCAAAGCCCATGGTCTTCCGCCCCAATTCACCTCGATGGGGCGCGGTCCCCAGGTCTAGGATTCTGGCCCATCGTCATAGGCCACCTGATGCCAAGTCACCCGATCGCGGCCCGGATCATAGCAACAGTAGGTCGCCAAACCGGGTATCCGCCCCACCGTTCCCACCCCAACCCCCCACAGCCCCTGGAGCATCATTGGGCGCGATCGCGTCCCCTCCAGCGTGCGTAGGCGATCGTCCCCCCGCCCCTCGACGAGATCGTAGCGAAACGCCAACCCCGACCGGCCACAGAAGAGGCGACGGGCCTGCACCCGCCCGAGGCGATCGAGCCAGAGCCACGGGGGCGTCTGCGGCGTCAGGCAATCCTCGACCCCCACCGCACTGCCGTGGGCGAGCAAACAATCCAGTTCCACCACCGCCAAATCTAGCGATCGCATCCACTCCACCGCCGATCGCGACACGGACCGCCACAGGCCCTCCACCGCCGCCGCCCCCCAGCGCTCCACCAAATCCGCCGCCCCCGCCTCCGGCCCCAGGGCATACAGCGACAAACACCGCTCCTCCCACAGGCCCAGACACACCTCCGGCAGCAGCTCCCCCGGCCTCGGGGTGACCAGCCGCTCAATCAACCGATCATTCATCGCCCCCTGCGATCGCGCCCCCCAGCCAATCACATCCCCCAGCACAAACAGCCGATCCACCGTCACCACCACCCGAGACCGCCGGGGCACATCCGCCAACACCGCCTCATAGGCCCGCAAATTACCCTCAATCCCCGACGCGATCGCCCACATGGCTCCCCCCCTCCCCGCCGCTATGGATCAGCAGCAATTATCACAAAAGCAAGAATCCTAAATTCCTAACCTCGCAAAACACCCTAGCGGGCACAAACATGGCTCGCATCCTCCGCCCGTTCCGCATAGTCCAGCCCCTTCGCCAAGCGCCACGCAAAAATCATCGGCAGGCCGCGCTCCAGGATCGCCGCACAGGTTTTATCCACCGCATAGGGCACCTCCCGCAGCTCCACCGCCCCCGACTCGTCATCGAACAGCACATAGGTGGCATGGGGCCGACCGTGGCGCGGCTCCCCCACGGACCCCGCATTGATCAAATGGCGCACGGGGACGGTCACCGTATGATCCACCGGAGGGGCGTCCCCAGGAATGCTCTGCGGATCAGGGGCCTCGGCGATCACCGTCCGCAACTGAATCCCATCGAGCGATCGCGCATAGGGAATATGCGTATGGCCACAGAACAGCACATCCGCCCCCGCCCCCAAAACCCGTTCGAGGGCCATGAACGCATCCATCTCCGCCAACAGATATTCATGGGCACTACTGGGGCTGCCATGGACAAACACCAGCCGCCCCGCCGCCGTCTCCACCGCCAAACTCTCCGGCAACTGGGCCAAAAACGCCCGATTGTCCGCCGTCAGCACCCCATCAGTCCACCGGTGGGCCAACCGCCCCCGCCGTTCCGCCAGCAGGGACGGATAGCTACATTCACAGGCATTTAACCCCTCGACAATATCCTCATCCCAACAGCCCTGGACCGTCGGAATCGCCAGCGATCGCACCCGCTCCACCACCTCATTAGGGTAGGGACCATAGCCCACCAAATCCCCCAAGCAATGGATCGCCTCCGCCCCCTGCCGCTCCAGATCCAGCAGCACCGCATCAAACGCCTCCAGATTGCCGTGGATACAGGATAAAATTGCGCGCTTCATTCGATCATTCCCCGCCACTCTCGATCCGTTCACCCACCCAGGCCGCCCTGTCCAACCCATCCCCCATCAGCCCATCTCATCCGCCCCTTGGGCCATCCGCTAGATCCGTCTGTAGATAATGCTGATGGGCCATCAAAAGGTCATCGTCTAGGGCAGACTGCTCCAAACCCAACCGCAAATCCGGCCGGTTGAGCCCCTGACCCACCACCTCCAGGGCGCTGGGGCGATCGGGGCGACCCACCCGGCACGGCTCCAGGGGCAGCTCCCGATAGACCGTCTCGCTCCCCCGGCGATAGTCAAAGGCAAACATCTCACCGTCCGCGAAATTTAATACCGCCTTGGCCCGATGCACGGTCCCATAGGCCCCTCCCAACAGTTCTTGCCAGAGCGTATCCAAACTGAGGGGGTCAAACACCTGCCCCGTCAGGTCCAACTGGAGCAGCTCCGGCGGCTGGGGTTCCGGCGGCATTTCAACCCCCTGGACCTGCGCCGTGGCCCAAGCGTCCCAGGGACCGAGCGACCCGTCGGGGGGCAGCACCACCACCCGCTGTCCCCCCAGCCGTTCCAGTTGGGGCAGGCTGGCCATGGGATCGAGGTGGAAGCCGAATTCTAGAAACACCACCGTCGGTCCGTCCCCTGGAGTCCGGGGGGTTGCCTCCGATTTGGCTAGGAGGTGCTCCGCGAGATGGCGATCGTCCCAGATGGTCACCGTGGGCCAGCGGGCCTGCATCAGGGTTCGATCCACCGCGATCGCCCCGGCGGTCCAGTAGGCGATCGCGGCCTGATCCCCTTGAAGTCGGAACGGGCCATCGGCATTTTCAGCAAGTTGCTCCAAAACCGCCGCAATCCAAGTGGTCTTACCGGCACCGCTGGGGCCAGCCACCGCCACCACCGGCCCGAGGCCCTCGAGCCCCGTCCCCAAAACGGATGGATCGTATTGAACTTGCCCCATATGCTGCCCCTAAACCTTACGGGAGTGTCGCGGAACGTGTGTCGATGTATCCCTGGTGTCCCTAAACGGGTCGCGGCCCATGGATGGACGCCATGAACTCCTGACGCAAGGCCCCATCCGTGGCAAAGACCCCCCGCACCGCCGTCGTGCTGGTCCACGATCGCGGCTTCTGCACCCCCCGCATCACCATGCACATGTGGGACGCCTCGACGACCACCGCCACCCCCTTGGGCCGCAACAACCCCTGGAGAGCATCGGCAATCTGGGCCGTGAGCCGTTCCTGCACCTGAAGCCGTCGGGCATACATATCCGCAATCCGGGCCAGCTTAGACAGGCCAATCACCCGACCATTGGGAATGTAGGCAATATGAACCCGCCCCAGAATGGGCAGAATATGGTGCTCACAGGAGCTGAACAGATCAATATCCCGCACCAGGACCATCTCTTCGGTCTGCTCATGGAAAACGGCCCCGTTGAGCAGTTCATCGAGGGATTGACGATAGCCGCCCGTGAGAAATTGCAGGGCCTTGACCATGCGTTTGGGGGTGTCCCGCAGGCCCTCGCGATCGGGATCTTCCCCCAACCCCAGCAGCAGGGTGCGGACCGCCGCCTCCATCTCAGCGGTGGATACCGGGGGTGGGGTGGGCGGCCTCCACTGGAAATCCACAAGGTCGGAGGGAACCTGGGGAGGCATGGGCCGGTCAAGGCCGTCGCCATGGGCATCGTCGTAGGCGGAACGCTCGAAGTCGTCGAATCCTGGGCTCATGGCTGTTTTAAGGATGAAAAAGAAAGGGTCTGCAATGGTCAACGGTGGGGGCGGGCGATCGCGGGACCAGACACGGTTCTAGGGCGGGCGATCGCAGGGATTCAGAGCAGTCATCATCAATCCTCCATAGGGAGCCACAGTCACCCTGGTCATAGGGCCTGGGCCTAGGCTTCCTGGAGCCATCGGGCCGCATCCATCGCGTGGTAAGTCAAAATACTGTCCGCCCCGGCCCGCTTCATCGCCAGCAACGTTTCAAGCACCACCGCCCGCTCATCAATCCAGCCCTGGGCCGCCGCCGCCTTGACCATGGCATACTCGCCGCTCACGTTATAGGCCGCCACCGGCAACCGGGTCTCCTGGCGCAGGCGCGTCACCACATCCAGATAGGCCAGGGCCGGTTTCACCATCAACCAATCGGCCCCTTCGGCCCCGTCCAACTGGGCCTCCCGCAGGGCCTCGCGGCCATTGGCCGGATCCATTTGATAGGTGCGCTTATCTCCCCACTGGGGGGCCGACCCTAGGGCATCTCGGAAGGGGCCATAGTACGCCGAGGCATATTTCGCGCTGTAGGCCATGATGCTGGTTTCATAAAACCCCGCCCCATCTAGGGCCGCTCGGATGGCCCCCACCCGCCCGTCCATCATGTCGGATGGGGCTACCACATCGGCCCCCGCCGCCGCCAATACACGGGCCATTTCCGCCAGGACCGCTACGGTGGGGTCGTTGAGGATGGTGCCGCGATCGTCCACCAAGCCGTCGTGGCCGTGGGTGGTGTAGGGATCGAGGGCCACGTCCGCAATCAGCACCAGGTCCGGCAAGGCCGCCTTGAGGGCACGGATGGCCCGGGGAATCAGGCCCGATTCCTTGAGGGCTTCGCTGCCCCGTTCGTCCTTCAGGCTGGGGTCTAGGGCTGGGAAGAGGGCGATCGCGGGAATCCCCAACCGATGGACCTCAGCCGCCACCACCAGCAGCCGATCAATGGTCCGGCGCTCACAGTTGGGCATGGCCGCCACCGGCACCGTTTCATTGACCCCATCGATCACAAAAAGGGGATAGATCAAATCGGCGGGCGTCAGGACCGTCTCCGCCACCATCCGCCGCAGGGTCGCCGTTCGCCGCAGCCGCCGGGGGCGGGCCGACAGGTGCATCCCCTCCGCCGTGGGTGGATCCCCCTGGAGGTCCCCGGAAGGGGCGGGGGACAAGGGCGCGATCGCCCGCCCGGAAGTCTCCAAAACGGTGGATTGACCACTGCCGTCGGCCTGCGCCATACCCCAAATGTCTCCCTACTGCAAATGTCCTGGCGATGGGTCCTGCCATGGGCAACGCCCCGGCACCGGATCCGCAACGGACCCAAGGGGGCGCGATCGCCCGCCGCCTATCCTACAATATTTTGAGAATGATTATCATTTCTAAAAACTTGAGGATAGGCGTGGAGCGTTGGATGGGCGGTTATGGGGGGTGGTCCCGAGGGGTGGGCGTGGATCTGGCGATCATTGGGGCGGGGCCTCAGGGGCTGACTCTGGCGGCCCATTGGGCGGCTCGCCTGGGGCAAACGGGGCAACGGCTGGCGGTTTTTGATCCGAGCGGGCAGTGGCTGACGGCTTGGCGGCGGCAGTTTGCGGCCCAGGAGATTCCCCATTTGCGATCGCCAGCGGTCCACCATCCCGATCCGGATCCCTATGCCCTGCGGCGGTTTGCCCAGGGGCGGCCTGGGGAGTTGTTCCCCCCCTACGATTTGCCGGGTACGCAGTTGTTTGAGGAGTTTTGTCGGGCGGTGGTGGAGCGGTGGCAGTTGGGCCAGACGGTGGTGCCCGAGGCGGTGGTGGCCCTGGAGCCCCCTCGGAGGGGTCGGCGTGTCTTTTGGCTCCACCTCAGTTCCGGGACGGTGGTGATGGCGCGGCGGGTGGCGATCGCGACGAACCGGGGTCAGTTCCTGTGGCCTGCGTGGGCGGAACCGTGGCGGGGGCGCTGCCCTTGGCCCCATTTGCAAACGGTGGCGGATCTGGATCTGCGCCAGTGGTCCAGTTTGGAGGGGCAACGCATCGCGATCGTGGGGGGGGGCCAGAGCGCGGCCCATCTTGCCGTCGGGGCGCTCCATCGGGGAGCCCTTGTGACCCTGATGGCCCGTCGCCCGCTCCAGGAACGGCTCTTTGATGCGGATCCGGGCTGGCTTGGTCCCAAGTATCTCAAGGGATTCGAGCGGGAAGCCGACTGGCATGAGCGGAGTCGCTTGATCCAGCGGGCGCGCAATGGCGGCTCGATCACGCCTGCCCTGCGGATGGAGCTACGGCGCTGGGAACGCTGGGGGGCGCTGCGGGTGTGGGAAAACTGTCCGGTTCAAGGGGCCACCTGGACGGGGCGATTGTGGCAGTTGACGGGGGTGGGCGATCGCGAGGCGGCGGTTGATCGGGTTTGGCTGGCGACGGGGTGCCGGTTCACGGTGGATCAAAATCCGCTCTTGACGCCCCTGCGGGAGCAATATCCGACGCCCCTGGTGGAGGGGGTGCCGATGTTGGATCGCTGGTGCCGCTGGCCGGGGTGTGAGGCGTTTGTGCTGGGGGCTTTGGCGGCGTTGCAGGTGGGGCCGGTGGCGCGGAATTTGGCGGGGGGACGGATGGCGAGCGATCGCGTCCTTGCGGCCTTGACGAAGCGGGGGGTGGGGCGATCGCGGCGGATTGCTTAGGACGATGATCCCCATCGCAGCGCCTTTGGCCACGGTGGGGATGGACTTTGGGCGATCGCCCCTATTCTCTATTTATTGATTTATTGCGTCTCGATTGCGTCGCGATCGCGCAGACCCTCGATACTGTCCTCCCAGTTTTGCCCATCAAAGGGTTGAATTTGGAGATCGGCGATCGTGCCTGGATCCAAACAGCGGACATTGACGCTATAGCCATCCGGGTGCGATCGCGGCACATAAAACGACTTAATGCCGCAGGTGGCGCAGAACAAATGCTGGGCCGTGTGGGTATTGAACGTATAGGTCGTCAAGGCATCGCGGCCCTGGAGCAGCCGGAAGCGATCGCGCGGGACAATCAAATGCAAATAGCCCGTTTTTTGACACAGGGAACAGTTGCAATCGACCGCCGCGATCGCCGCCGGGGCGTCCACCTCGAACCGCACCCGGCCACAGTGGCAGCCCCCACGATGAACAACCCAAGATTCAGCGGAATGGATCGCCATAAATCCTGTTCAAGTGATTGATCTAGAAAGCATCATCCTCATCGATCGCGCCGTCTACCGCGATCGCGCCCGCCTCATCCACCATTTCCACATCCGCCGTCGAGCGAATCGCCCCTGCCTCCGCCAACTTTTGGCGCACCTCTTCTTTCAATTTCTCCGTAAATTCCGCATTCTCCTTCATGTAGAGAATCGCATTGTCGCGCCCTTGACTAATATTCTCGCCGCCGTAGCTATACCAAGCCCCCTTGCGGACCACAATATTGTGGGTTTCCGCCAGGTCCAAAATGCAGCCGTGGGACGAAATCCCTTCCCCAAAAATGATGTCGAACTCAGCAATGCGGAAGGGCGGAGCCACCTTGTTTTTCGCCACCTTCACCTTGGCGCGAATCCCAAATTCCTCCGTGCCCTTCTTGAGGGTTTGAATGCGGCGAATATCTAACCGCACCGACGCATAAAACTTCAGGGCATTGCCCCCCGTCGTCGTCTCCGGATTGCCGTAGGTGACCCCAATCTTTTGGCGCAATTGGTTGAGGAAAACGACCGTACAGCCGGACTTGCCGATATTGCCGGTGATGCGCCGCAGGGCATGGCTCATCAGCCGCGCCTGACTGCCCACCTGGGCGGCCCCCATTTCCCCCTCAATTTCCGATCGCGGCACCAGGGCCGCCACCGAGTCCACGACGACAATATCCACCGCCGCCGATCGCACCAACTGATCCACCACCTCCAGACCCATTTCCCCCGTATCGGGCTGGGAAACGAGCAAATCGTCAATTTCTACCCCCAGCGCCTTGGCATAGACCGGATCGAGGGCATGTTCCGCATCCACAAAGGCCGCCACCCCCCCATTGCGCTGCACCTCCGCGATCGCGTGGAGGGCCACCGTCGTCTTACCCGAGCTTTCCGGGCCATAGATTTCAATCACGCGCCCCTTGGGCAAACCGCCCCCGAGGGCCAGATCCAACGTCAGCGCCCCACTCGAAATGGTCTCGACGCGCATCCGGGCCACATCCCCCAGCCGCATGATCGCCCCCTTGCCGTAGGTGCGTTCAATCTGCTGCATGACCAGCCCGAGGGCCTTGTCGCGCTCCTTATTGGTTTCCTTAGTGCTGTTGGCGGCGGTGGTTTTGGATGCCATGGGGGACGCTACCGGATAGGTGATCGACGGATGAACGGAACTTCAAGGCTTCAATGGTCAGGGATCTCCTGGGGAGAAGACCTAGCCCTAGGATAAACCGACGGATTCCTTGACTATTTTAGTACGAATATCAATTCTTTCGCGACGGGTTGTGGGGGACTGGGGCGGTGCGGGGGCGATCGCCCAGGGGGTCGGGCGGCGCAGGGGCAAGCTGGTGTGGTTATCGCGGCGGTGGGGGGTGCCGTTGGGGGCGATCGCGCCGAAGCTGCGGCAGTAGGCCCGGACGGCGGGGGGCAATTCGGGGTAGTCGATCGCGCGATCGCCCTCCGCCACATCGGCCCAGAAGTGGCGCAGGTGGGGCACATAGGCATCGATTTCCGCCGCCGTCAGATCCAGGGGGCTGTGTTCGAGGAGTTTGCGCATGAACGGTTCGCTGCGATCGCCCATCCAGTCGCGGGATTGGTTCGGCAGATCCGGCCAGTCCGGCGCGGTGGCAATGCGGTGGGACTGGACATCGAGCCAGAGACGGCCATCGCCATCCTCCCGCAAGGCCAGGGTGCGGTAGGGGTGGGGATAGCTCACCAGCGAGCCGGTTGTGAGATCGTAGAGGCCATCCGCTTCGGCGATGTCCTGGACGTGGAGGTGGCCGCTGAAGACCAGTTGCACCCCCGCCGCCTGGAGTTTTTGGCGCAATGGGTCAGAATTTTCGAGGATATAGCGTTTTCCGAGGACGTGGTTCCCCTGATCGGGCAAATGCTCCAGCAGGTTGTGGTGGACCATGACGATCGCCAATTCATCCGGGGGCAGGGCGGCGAGGGTGCGATCGAGCCACGCCATCTGTTCCTCGTCGATGTAGCCATCGATCGCGGTGCCATCCGCCGACAGTTGATTCGAGTTGAGGCCAATGAGCCGCAGGCCGGGGGCGATCGCGCGGCAGTAGTAGGGGCGGTGGCCCTGGTCGTAGCCAAAGGCCCGGTAGAACCGCACAAACTGGGCCTGGGTGGTGCGAGTTCGCTCACTCACCGCCGGGAAATCATGGTTGCCCGGAATCACATAGGTCGGATAGGGCAACTGGGCCAGACGGCGGGCCAGCCAGCGGTGGTTATCCGGCTCCCCGTGCTGGGTCAGGTCGCCGGGAATCAGCAGAAAATCCAGGTTGAGGCGGGCCAAATGGTCAAAAATCTGCTCCAGGGCCGGAATACTCACTTCCACGAGATGGAACCGGCGCGGATTTTGCCAAATGGTCTCCGGCAGGGCCACATGGGGATCACTGACGATCGCGAACCGGTACAGCACGCGATCGCCCGGGGCGGTGGACCGGGCCGCACGGGGCGTAAAAGGGCAAATATTATCGACATCCATAGGACAGGGGGATTTGAATGGGGCGCGATGAGTGGGGGCTGCGCCCCGATCGCGGAGGGCGGGGCCGTCATCATCAATAGCTCTAGGGTACGGCAGCCCCAGGGGGACCACCGCGATCGCGATCGCCCAGTACCCTACAATCAGAACCCGATTGTCCCCATTCCCCCCTTGCCCGTGAGTCCCGTCCGCGTCCGCGATCACGTCAACCCCCTCAGCCGCCGCTTCAGCCAGCCCGTGGAGCCGCCGGACTGGTCCAATATTTATCAGCAGCCCCAGCAGCCCCTGCATCTCGACATCGGCTGCGCGCGCGGCATTTTTGCCCTGGAAATGGCCCGCCAGGATCCCACCTGGAATTTTTTGGGCATTGAAATTCGCCACGCCCTCGTCGATCGCGCCAACCTCCTACGGCAAGAGGCCAACCTCACCAACCTCCATTACCTCTTCTGCAACGCCAACAACTCCGTGCGGCCCCTGATGGAATCGCTCCCGGCGGGCATCGTGCGGCGGGTGACGATCCAATTTCCTGACCCGTGGTTTAAAAAACGCCACCAAAAGCGGCGGGTGGTGCAACCGGCCCTGGTGACTGAGCTGGCGGAATTTTTGGAGCCGGGGGCCGATCTATTCCTCCAGTCCGATATTGAAGAAGTGGCGGTGGAAATGCGCGATCGCTTCGACGAAAACCCCAACTTTGAGCGCGTGTACGTCGGCGACTGGTGCGGCGAAAACCCCCTGCCCATCCGCACCGAGCGGGAGCAATATGTCCTCGCCCAGGATTTGCCGGTCTACCGCGCCCGGTTCCAGCGCCGCTGAGGTTAGGCCGTCTCCAGATCGCGCTTGAGGATCATCAGGGTGATGTCATCATCGGCGATGCCCCCCGCCGTGTAGGTTTGTAGATCGTCGATCACCGCATCGCAGATCTCCCGCGCGGTCCCCTGGCGGTGCTGCACAATCTGGTCGCAGAGGCGATCGGGGCCGTAGAGCTGCCCTTTGGCGCTGGTGGCCTCCGTTACCCCATCGGTGTAGAGCACCAGCACATCCCCCGGCCCGAGGTCAATTTCCAATTCCGCCACAAAGGCCGTCACATCCTCCTCTAGGCCCAGGGGGAAGCCCAGATCGAGGGTATCGAACCGCTCAAGCTGGCCGCTGCGCCGCACGACGATCGCCTCCTCATGCTGCCCAAAGAGCCTCAGCCGCCCCGCCCGGTAGGACAGGAGCGAGAGGGTCATATTTTTGAGCGATCGCATCCGCCGCGTATTGTCATAGATCACCCGGTTCAGCACATCCATGGTTTTCACCGGGTCCGTTTCCCCCACGGTCAGCAGCGTCCGCACCGCCGCCTGGGCCATGAGCATCACCATGCCGCTTTCGAGGCCGTGGCCGGTCACGTCGCCGATGCCGATTTCCGTCGCGCCGTTGCGGTGCAGCACGTCGTAGTAGTCGCCGCCGACGCGATCGGCGGGTTTCATGTAGGCGGCGATGTCCAGTTCGGGGATGGCGGCCAGTTCCTCCTCATTGGGCAAGATCAGTTGCTGCAACCGCCGCAGGACATCCAGTTCTGCCCCGAGGCGATCGTTTTCCTGGGCGAGGCGATCGTTGAGGGCGGCGATTTCTCCGTTGGCGATTTCGAGGTCGGCGGTGCGTTCGGCTACCCGCTGTTCGAGGGTGTCAAAGGTGTGGTGCAGCCGCGCGGCCATCGCTTCAAACGATCGCGCCAGATCGCCAATTTCGTCATCGCGATCGAGGGGCAGGGCATGTTTCCAGTCATGGCTCGACAGGGATTGGGTGGCGGCGTTGAGTTGGCTCACGGGCTGCACCAGCACCCGCGACAGGCGAAAGGACACCAGGGCCGCCAGGGCGATCGCCGCGATCGTCGCCGCCGTGGCCAGGGCAACCTGTCGCCGCAGGGCCAAGGTCACGGGCTCCAGGGACAGGGATACCGTCACGGCCCCCAACACCTGCTTGTCGCGATTCCAGAGGGGCGAACTGACCTCCAGGGTGTTTTGCCATTCCCGCGTGACGGTGCTTTGGGTGTCGAGGGCGTATTTCAGAAATCGGGGGCGATCGGGGGACATCTCCCGCTCCAACAGGCTGCCCGGTTTCAGGGCCGTGGCCTGGGGGGTGCCGTTGGCGTCTACGGTCCAGATGCCCAGGATGCCTTCGGTGCGCAGGAGATCCTCGAGGATCCGCTGGAGCCCCAGTTCTTCGCGGAGTTGGGCGAGCAGTTCGGCGGAATGGCCCACCTGGACGATGCGGGGGCGATCGCGGCCCGCCACGGCGACATATTTAAAGGCGCGATCGTCCGTTTCCCGCCGCCGCACGGGCTGCACCACCCGCTGGGCCTTCCCCTCCAGTAGGGGCCAAAACACATGGGCCTGGGGCTGCCGGTTCGGATCGGGGCTGAAGCAAAAGGGGCGGCTCAGGGTCCGGTTGGTGTTGAGGTAGGCGCAGCCCTGGGAATTGGTGACGTTGATTTGGCCGAGGTCCGTGGTGGCGACGATGCGATCGAGGCGCTGCTGGGTGGTGGTGGTGGGTTCTCCGGCGGCGGCGGCGATCGCCACGAGTTCCGCGATCGCGGTAGCCGTGGTGACGGACTGTCCATCCACCGATCCCTCCACCCGCTGATAAATCGTCTGGGTACTTTCAATGAGCCGCGACAGGGAAGCCACCACCATCAAGCCACTGGCCTGGGTGCGGGCCACCAACTCTCGCCGCAGGGCCCAGGTCAGGACACTAGAGGTCGGCACAACGGTGAGCAGCGCCACCGCCGATAGGGCGATGAATAGACGGTTGGGAAGCTTCATGGACGAACGCGCACAACGGTTCTTCACCATTGTCGATGGAAAGATTCGCAGGTGGTTATGGTTAGGGCCAAGAACCACCCCAAGGGTCTGCCATGATGCGGCTGTCCAGATTGTGCAGCGCCGTTGCTCCGGGACGGGTTTAGGGCTTCCAGGGGGCACAAAATCAGGGGCCGTCCGCCGCGATCGCCCCTGGCCCATCCCCCCCCTCCGCCGCCGCCAATTCCGCCCGATTGCGCCCCCGATGCTTCGCCCGATAGAGCGCCCGATCCGCCGACAGCAGCAGCGCCTCGCACTCCGCCGCATCCCCCCGCGCGGGCACCACCCCAGCAATGCCAATGCTCACGGTGACCCGAGGCCCAACGGGCGACTGGGGGTGGTACAAATCCAGGGTTTCGATCGCATTGCGCACCCGCTGGGCAACGATCATGGCCTGGGGGGCCGTCGTGTGGGGCAACACGATCGCGAACTCCTCCCCCCCATAGCGCGCCACCAAATCCCCCGGATTGCGGGCCGCCTGCTCCATCGCCTGGGCCACCCGCTGCAAACAGCGATCGCCCGCCACATGGCCACAGCAGTCGTTATAGAGCTTGAAGGCATCAATATCCACCATCAGCAGCGCCAGGGACGCCCCCCGGCGGGCCATCTCCTGCACCTGCACCTGCAAATAGGCATCAAACCGCCGCCGGTTTGCCAACTGGGTCAGATCATCCACCTGGGCCTGCCGATCCGCCTCCACCGCGCGATCGTACCAATGCTCCGCCACCGCATCCCCGTGCTCAATAATCAGCCGCAGCACATTTTCCAAATCATGCTTCTCCCGCGACAGCACCTGCATCAGCGATTGGAGCTTAGCCTCCGCATTCTGGTGCTGGGACACCTGCTCCTTCAGTTGGCGGTTCGCCGTCAGCAGCTCCTCCTCCAGCACCTGCCCATGCTCGACGGTCACCGCCAGCACCAGCTCCAAATCCTGTTTCTGGCGCGACAGCATCTCTAGCACCGTCTGCAACTGCTGCTGCTGGCGTTTGTAATGCTGCAACAGCTCCTGCAAACGCAGATTGCTGCTCTGTAATTCCGCTTCAATGCAGTCCCCGTGGGCGGCGGTGGTTTCTAGGGCGATTTGCAGATCCTCATTACTTTGCCGCAGGGTGCTGACTTCGGCGCGCAGGACGGCTAGCTCGTCGCGCAATTGCTGAACCTCGGGGGCGCGATCGTCGTGGGAATTGCAGACCATGAGCCAGGGGAGAATATGGCGAAATGACGCGGCTCAGGAACTGAGGTTGAGCTCAATACTGGGCATGAGGCGCTGGAGGTTTTTGAGGGAGCGGGTTTGCCAGAGGATGCGGTTGGAGCCCTGGAGGATCAAGTGGCAGTCCCCCCGCTTCCGCAGGCCCACGACGAACATGGACAGCATACTGATGCCGGAGCTGTTGAGAAATTCTAGATCCGAGAGATCTAGGGTGAGGGTGGTGCCCTGCTGGGAGGCTTCATCGAGGAGATCGACAATGGGCCGGTAGGCATCGAGGCCGTCGAGGCGCAGGGAACCGCTGCAACGGACGGTCTGGCGATCGGGTTCGTAACAGATGCTGTAGTCGTCGGTCCGCAGTTGCTTCACGGGGGTGGGCATCCTCAGTTCAAGGGTGACGTCAGGGGGGCGGCGGCGGTGGCGGCGGCGGCGGTGGCGATCGCGGCGGCCCGACCGCTAGGGGGCCGGTGGATATTCTAGGGCGATAGGGGAAATCACGGAGTTGGCTGCGCTGGCTGCCGTGGGGCCATGGCCGCTAGATATCAATGCTAGCCATGGCGATCACTTCGATGGAGCGGCTGTCGGAGGTGGGGACAAATTTCCAGCCCAGCTTGCAGTCATAGTCCAGGGCGATCGTCAGCAGCCCAAGGCCGGAGTCGTTGCCCCGTTCGGCGCTGGCTTCCAGTTGCTGCATATAGAAGGTGTCGAGGTCGGCTTGGAAGAGTTTGGTCAGAAAGTTTTGGAAGGTGCTGACGGTGGTGGCGCTGGCGTGGTTGGTGACGACGCAGGTGATGCTGGATTCGTACAGGTATAGGGTAATGCCGACGGGGTGATGGAGGTCGCGATCGCTATATTTGATGGCGTTTTCGATCAGTTCGTTGGCGATGTAGCTGATGGTGGCCTTGACGGCATCCTTCCGGGCGATGCCGCCGCCGTCGCTGCGGCCGGGAAAAAAGGTGGCGAAGTAGTCCCCGAGGAAGTCGGCGGAGAGGCCGTAGTTACGCCAGCGTTCTTGGCGGGCGTTGGCGCTCAGGGAGAAACTCAGGGTGAGGTATTCGTCGGTGGGGGGGAGTGCTTCGCAAAAGTCGCCGAGGATCGAAGACATGGCGGCGGGGACGGGGTGATGGGCTATGGAGGGGGGGCGAGGGGCGAAAAGGGACCACGATCGCCCACCCCTGGGGATAGACGCGATGGGCCGCAATGAACCTTAATATACCCCTACGGTTTCATGGCGTTGCGTCGGCGGGGGGCGGGGCGCTGGGAACCAGGATAAAGCCCATGCTGGCGAGGGTGGTCTGGAGGTGGTGCCCTTCGGCGAGGTGGCCGAGGCGGTGGTGCAGGTCGATCGCGCGGCGGAAGGCGTCGAGGGCGGCGGGGGTGTGGCCGCCTTTGAGCAGGGCGACGCCTAGGTTTTGGTGATATTCGGGGCGATCGCCGTCGAGGGCAATGGCTTTGCGATATTCCGCGATCGCGCCGTTGAGGTCACCTAGGCCCTTCTTGGCCAGACCCAGGTTATGGCGGGCGGGGGCGAAGTGGGGGGCGGCCTTGACGGCGGCGGCGTATTGCTCGGCGGCGTTTTTGTGGTCTCCGGCGGCTTGATAGAGGTTGCCCAGGTTCACCCGCGCGCCGACGGCCAGCAGGGGTAGCACCGGTTGCCGCAGGGCGACGCGGTAGTGCGATCGCGCCAGGTCGGCGTTCCCCAGGGCGCTGTAGGCGATCGCCAGGTGATAGTGCAGTTCAAAGCGCAGTTCCGTGAGCTGGTCCCGTTCGGCGATGCGGGCTCCGGTTTTGAGCAGATCCAGGCCGCGATCGCCCTCCCCCAAATCCAGCAGCAGCGCCCCGAGTTTATTGCACACGTAGGGATCGTCCGGGTGGGCGGCGTAGTACTTTTCCATGGCCGCTCGGGCGCGCTGGGCCTTGTTTTTTCCCGCGATCGCCGCCAACCGGTAGCCATCATGGGCGATCGCCGGCCCATCCAACGACAGCACCCGCCAGTGGGGATCCGCTGCCATCAGGGCCGCCGCACTGTCGTCAATCAGGGCATGGTAGGGCCGATCAAACCGCAGGGCCGGATGCCGCCGAAATAGCCGCGACACCAGGGAATAGGGAGCCTGGGCCGCCCCGATTTCATGGCGCACCAGATTCACCACCAGGGCCGACTCCTGGGCGATCGCCTCCCGGATCGGCGCGATCGCCTCCGCCAGCAGCCACTCATCCGCATCCAGCATCAGCACCCAATCCCCCGTCAGTTGCGCTAAACCGTAGTTACGCGCCGCCGCAAAATCATCACACCAGTCAAAAAACACCACCCGCGCCCCCAGATCCAGCGCCCCCTTGACCGTGCCATCCGTCGAGCCCGTATCCACCACCAGCAGGTCATCGCACAGGGGCCGCACGCTCTCGATGCAGCGCCGCAGTTGGGCCGCCTCATTCTTGGCAATCAAACAAAAACTGACGGTCGGGGAAACGGGGGCCATAGGGGCAGACGGGCGGGGCGGGCAAGCGGGTCGCAAACGGCACGGGGACACGCACGGAGGCGCACCCAGGAGCAGAACGGACCCAAGACGGGGAAAGGGGACAGTAAGAGGGACAGATGGCGCGGTAGGGTTGAAGGCGGCACGGGGGGTGCATCCTCCCCAGGGATCGGGCGGCGTGGCCCCCGAAGCCAGTCGGGCTCCCGGTTCTGTTCCTGCCATTGTCACCCATTGCTGAGCAACGCGATCGTGTGGATTTTTCTCGACATTGACGGGGTTTTGGTGCCCGATACCATGTATGAACGGACTGATTTGCCCCCCTTTGACCCGGCGGACCCGCCCTTTGAACCGGCCTGCCGCGATCGCTTTGAAACGGTCCTGCGGCACCATCGCTCTGCCCTGGTGGTGATTGCGTCGAGCTGGCGGGAGATTTTTCCCCTCTCGGCCATTTGCGATCGCTTCTCGCCGGACATTGCCCGACGGGTGGTGGGCCAAACGCCGTTCCTGGCGGCCACGGACGCGGCCAATGTGAACTACCTGCGCCATCGGGAAGTGGAGGCATTCCTGGCGGGGCTTGGTGTCCCTAAGGCTCCGTGGGTGGCGATCGATGACATCGCTGACCACTTCCGTCCGGGCGCACCGGTCATCCTCACCGATGGCAATGTGGGTTTTGACGATCGCGCCGCCGCCGCCCTCGATCAAGCCCTCTACGCGGTTTAGCGCCGGTTTTTAGTGCCGATTTAGCGGACTTTCCCCCCCACCATGGCCCCTGATGATCTCCCCCTCGGTTCCGTCACCCAAGGCTCCCTGAGCGATGGGCTTGAAGTGCGCCTCCACCCGGATGTGTCCGTCGAGGAGATGCGCGTGGGCAAATTCCTGGTGGTGCGGGGCCAGCGATCGCACTTTTTCTGCATGTTGGTGGATGTGTCATTGGGCACGTCGAGCCCGCGCATTTTGGTGGATCCGCCCCACCCGGAGGATGATTTTCTGCGGGATGTGCTCTCCGGCAGCGGCACCTTCGGCACCCTGGAAATTGCGCCGATGCTCATGTATATCCCCCAGGAGCACCCGGCGGACCCGGCCCCCAAGAACCGCTCAAACGCAAAACGGGGCAACGCGATCGCCAGCTTCGAGGCCAACAGCAGCGCCAATGTGGAACTGCGGCCGGTCAAAACCATCCCCAGCCATTTCTCCCAGGTCTACGACGCCAGCGATCGCGACTTCCGCATCGTTTTCGGGTGGGAGGATGACCCCCAGCGCCAGAACTTCGCGATCGGGATGCCCATCGACATGGACGTGCCCGTGTGCCTGGATCTCGATCGCTTCGTCGAACGCAGCAACGGCATCTTCGGCAAATCCGGCACCGGCAAATCCTTTTTGACCCGCCTCCTCCTCGCGGGCACCATTTATAAAAACGTCGCCGTCAACCTCATCTTCGACATGCACTCCGAATACGGCTGGGAAGCCATGAAGGAGGGCAAAGGCATCAGCACCGTCAAAGGGCTGCGGCAACTGTTTCCCGATCGCGTCCAAATCTACACCCTCGACCCCGACTCCACCCGGCGGCGCGGCGTCCGCGATGCCCAGGAACTCTACATCAGCCTCGATCAAATCGATGTGGAAGACCTGATGCTCGTCAGTAGCGAACTGAATTTATCGGAAGCGAGCCTCGAAAACGCCATCATTCTGCGCAACGAATTCGGTAAATCCTGGATCGCCCGATTGCTGTCCATGACCAATGACGAAATTCAGGATTTTTGCGAGACCAAAATGGGCAACAAAGCGTCCATCATGGCCCTGCAACGGAAACTCAATCGACTCGATCAAATCGGCTACATTCGCACCAGCACCCCCCACGATTACATCCGCCAAATCCTCGATACCCTTGAGGCGGGCCGCCACGCGATCGTGGAATTTGGCTCCCAATCGAACCTGCTGGCCTACATGCTCGCCACCAATATTATTTCCCGCCGCCTCCATGCCATCTATGTGCGCAAGGCGGAAAAATTCCTGCAAACGAAAGACCCCGCCGACAAGCCCCGCCAACTGATGATCACCATCGAAGAGGCCCACCGCTTCCTCGATCCCCACACGGCGCGGCAAACCATTTTCGGCACGATCGCCCGGGAAATGCGCAAATATTTTGTGACCCTTTTAGTGGTCGATCAACGGCCCTCCGGCATTGACAACGAAGTGATGTCCCAGATCGGCACCCGCATCACCGCCCTGCTCAATGACGAAAAGGACATCGACGCCATTTTCACCGGCGTATCCGGCGGCCAAAACCTGCGATCGGTCCTCGCGAAACTGGACTCGAAACAGCAGGCCCTCGTCCTCGGCCACGCAGTCCCCATGCCCGTGGTGGTGCGCACCCGCCCCTACGACGAAACGTTCTATGCCCAAATCGCCGATGTGGACTGGGAAACCCTGCCGGATTCGGTGGTGCTGGCCCACTCGGACGCGGCCCTGGCGGATCTGGGGTTCTAGGCCCTCCGGCGCGATCGCCCCGCCGAACCGTTGAAGCCGGGGGAGGCAAGATCCCAGCCCCCCAGGGAGCAATCAAGAATCACTAGCAATAGTCCCCAATTCCGCGCTTCCGGGGGCGATCGCGGCCCCCGCCCCCGGAGGACCGGCCAATTCGCCCATCACACCGTCCACAGCACCGTCATGGAAGTGTCACGGGCGCTTCACGGCAAGTTCATACCCATTGGCTAATTCATAGACAGGGGATGGTGGGGCAGGCTCGAAACCCTGGCCCTTGCCTCGATCTCAACTGAACTAAACCGTTCGGTTATCGCCACCTGTGCCCCCCTAGCCGCCATCTTCAGGAGCCGCCACCATGAGGTTATGACTTAGGCCAATGACTGAGCACCCCGCGCGATCGCGTCCTTGGACCCGGTCCCTGGGGAGCGAACCTTTTCACCCCGTTGGCGGTCATAACCGCTAGCGCTGACCGATGGAGTGTACTAAAATGAGCCCATCAAACTCATACTGACTATGAGTTGCCCGAAGTCTAGCCCCGCGATCGCGTCGGTGTTGCGATCCGCCAACCCATCCCTAGGGCGCTAGATCGGGACTTTTAGTCAGGATCAAATCCTAGGCACCGGGTTGAGCCGACATCCGCTTCGGTCACCCCTTTCTCCCCATCAGGGCCTCGCTTCGCCGCTGGAGCGATCGTTGTCTATCCCCTGAGCCCTCAAGGTCTAGGGTTTGCATCAGATTTCATGTTCTAGCTCGCGCCCCCTAGGTCTCGCGTCCTAGCCCGTAGCTTTAGCCGTTCCGTTCCGTTTCTGACTGTCTGGCATTGGTGGGGCCACGGCCTCCGGCAGCGGTGGGGGCCGTTCCTGGGATTGATCCCCACGGTTGACCCCCATGGACCCGATCTATGGCCTTGGCCGCCAATGTCGATGGGGCTGGTCCTTTGCCACTGGGCCGAGCGATCGCGCCGGATTCACCGGAGTCCCGCCCATGGCCCTTGCCAACCGTAGTCGGCGATCCACGCTTGAGGAGATTGCCTGCGGATTGGGCCAGTGCCGCCTTCAGTCGTAATTCAGTTCATCTGCGAGGGAGTCCACCGTCCATTATGATGTCCACCACTGAACTCCAGACCACCCCCATCGGCGAGCCGCGCGATCGCGAACCTGCCCGCCGCAGCCTTGGCCGTAGTCTTGACGGCAGCGGTGGCAGCCAGTCCTCGACGGATCTGGTGCGGGTTTATCTGCACGAAATTGGGCGGGTGCCCCTGCTGACGGAAGAGCAGGAAATTATCCTCGGTAAGCAGGTGCAGCAGATGATGCAGTTGCTGGACCTGAAGGAAACCCTGGCGGCGGCCCTCGATCGCGAGCCGACCCTCGAGGAATGGGCCGCTAAGGCGGGGCGATCGCCCGAGGTGTTGCAGCAGCAGTTGCGCCACGGCAACCGGGCCAAGCAAAAGATGATCGAGGCGAACCTGCGTTTGGTGGTGTCGATCGCCAAAAAATACCAGAAGCGCAACCTCGAGTTTTTGGACCTGATCCAGGAGGGCAGTTTGGGCCTAGAGCGGGGGGTCGAAAAATTTGATCCCATGCGCGGCTACAAGTTTTCGACCTATGCCTACTGGTGGATTCGTCAGGCCATCACCCGCGCGATCGCCCAGCAGGCCCGCACCATCCGTCTGCCGATCCACATCACCGAAAAGCTCAACAAAATCAAGCGCGCCCAGCGGGAACTCACCCAGAAATATGGCCGCGCGCCGCGCCTGGGGGAAATCGCCGAGGAGCTGGAGCTAGAAACCAGCCAGGTGCGCGATTACCTGATGATGGCCCGCCAGCCCGTTTCCCTAGAACTGCGGGTGGGCGATAACCAGGACACGGAGTTGCAGGATCTGCTGGAGGACGATGGGGCCTTGCCGGAGGATTTTGCCAACCGGGAAGCCCTACGGCAGGATTTGCAGGGGATGTTGGCGGAACTGAGCCCCCAGCAACGGGAGGTGTTGACGTTGCGCTTTGGCCTGGAAGATGGCTATGAACTGTCCCTGGCGAAGGTGGGCCGACGGCTCAATATCAGCCGCGAGCGGGTCCGCCAACTGGAGCACCAGGCCCTCAAGCAGCTCCGCCGCCGCCGCAGTGATGCGCGGGATTATTTGGCGAGCTAGGTCGTCAGGGATCGCGGGGGCTGGGCGGGAAAACCCCGCCCCTACGGTCGATCGATGATGGGAGAACGAACTAGGACGGGGGATGGGCCTATGGATTGCGGATCCTAAGGCCCATCCCTTTGGTCATTTTTTGGCGTTTTTGGGTGTTCCCAGGAGGTGGGGTGATCCCTAGGCTCCCCATTCAAAGACGGCTGCCCCCCAGGACAGGCCCGCCCCGAAGCCCGCCGTGGCGATCGCGTCCCCCGGCTTCACCCGCCCATCGCGCACCGCCGCATCCAGGGCCAGGGGGATCGACGCCGCCGATGTATTGCCATGCTCACACAAATTACCTAAAACCTTTTCGGGGGGAATCTCCAGCCGCTGGGCCACCGCATCCACGATCCGCTGGTTGGCCTGGTGCAACAGGAGCCAATCGAGATCCGCCGCCGTGCGGTTGGCCTTAAATAACGCCTTTTCGATCGCCTCGGGCACCCGCCGCACCGCAAAGCGATAGACCTCGGGGCCGTTCATGGCGACGGTTTGATAGGTCCCCAAGGCAACGGCAAGGGGGCTGCCGTCGGTGGCCGTGGCGGGTTCGAGCGATCGCGCCTGGGCCTGAAAATTCAAAGTCAGTGAACTATTTTGGGTGCCATCCGAGCGCATTTCAAAGCCCAACAGGCGATCGCGATCGCTCGCCCGAATCACCACCGCCCCGGCCCCATCGCCAAACAAAATGCAGGTCCGGCGATCGTCCCAATCCACCCAGCGGGACATCAGATCCGCCCCGATCAGCAGCACATTGCGAAACACCCCCGTCCGCAGGAACTGCGCCGCCGTCACCAGGCCAAACACAAACCCCGAACAGGCCGCCGTCAGATCAAAGGCCACCGCCCGCGTCGCCCCAAGCTGCCCCTGCACCCGCGCCGCACTGCCAAACAAATCATCCGGCGTCGAAGTGGCCAGCAGAATCAAATCCAGATCCGCCGCCTCCATCTGCGCCATCTCCAGCGCCCGCCGCCCCGCCAGTTCCGCCAAATCCGTCAGGGATTCCCCCGGAGCCGCCAAATGCCGCCGCCGAATGCCCGTGCGGGTGGTGATCCATTCATCGGACGTCTCCACCCGCCGCTCTAGGCCCCCGTTGTCGAGCACGGCCTGGGGGGCAGCGGACCCCGTTCCAACCAGGGCCACGCCCCCAAGCTCTTGATTCAGCATTCAGTCTCCGTAACTTTTCTGTAGCTCCAACTGTGGTCCTGTGAGGCCCCGCGCGATCGCGCCCCGACCTAAACCCGTAGCCCGTCAGCCCTGCGGGAGTCAGGCGGGTTCATTTTCCGTGACGGTGGGCTGGGCCTGCTTCTTGCGGTACTGGGAGCGGATCCGCTCGGTCACATCACTGTGGGCCGCCTCCCGCGCCAGCCGGATGGCACTGAAGACCGACGCCGCCTCGGAACTGCCGTGGCCGATGATGCATGGCCCATTGACCCCCAGCAGCAGCGCGCCGCCGTGTTCCGCATGGTCCATCCGCTGCCGCACCCGCTTGAGGTTGGGGGTGAGCATCAGGGCTCCGACCTTGCCGTTGATGCCCCGAGGGAGCTCCTGCTTGAGGATTTGCAGGACGATATTGCCCACCCCTTCGGCGAATTTCAGGACGACGTTGCCCACGAAGCCGTCGCACACCACCACGTCCACGTCGCCGGAGAGCACGTCGCGCCCTTCCACATTGCCGGTGAAGTTGATGCGATCGTCCGCCTTCAGGAGGGGGTAGGTGCGCAGGGCCAGATCATTGCCCTTGCAGTCCTCTTCGCCGATGTTGAGCAGGCCCACCCGGGGGTTATCAATGCCCAGGACGTGCTCGCTGTAGATCGAGCCCATGACGGCGAACTGTTCTAAAAATTTGGGGCGGCAGTCCACATTGGCCCCCACATCGAGCACGAGGACGGGGGTGCCGGTGAGGGTGGGGAAGACGGCTCCGATCGCGGGACGGTCCACCCCAGGGATGCGGCCCAGGCGCAGGAGGGCGGCGGCCATGGCGGCTCCGGAGTGGCCGGCGGAAAAGACCGCGTCCGCGTGGCCCTGTTTCACCTGATCCATCGCCACGGCGATCGAGGATTTGGGTTTTTTCCGCAGGGCGGTGAGGGGTTCTTCGCCCATGGCGATCGCCCCTTCGGCGGGGATGATTTCGATGCCGCTGTCGGTGGCGCGGCTGCCCAGGTGGGGGCGGATGGCGTCGGGTTCGCCCACCAGTTGTACCGTAACGCCCAGTTCGTCGCGCGCCCGGAGGGCTCCCGCCACAATTTCTTGGGGTGCGAGGTCGCCGCCCATCGCGTCAATTGCAATTCGATCGCCAGTGGACCCCATACGGTTTCTGCGCTACAAAATCTCCCAAATTTTACCAGAGCGTCTTGCGTCACTGGGGAATCGGGCGCGCTAGCCTAGGGGCGGTTTGGCGGAAGGTTGGGCGCATGGGGGGGCGATCGCGGCGTGGGGATGGCTAGGGAGATGCGAGGGAGGGCGGCGGTGAAGGGACGGGCGATGGGGGCGATCGGGGGGCTGTTGGCGGCGGGTCTGACGATGCTGGCGGGGGCTCCGGCGATCGCGGCGGCTCCGGTGGGGGCCATTGGGGCGGTGGCGAGTGGCCTGCGCGATCGCTTGGCCTGGGGGAGCTATCCGTGGTACTCCGGGGCGCAACCGGCGGATGCGATCGCCCAAGGGGCCGTGGCGACCTACCTCCAACGGCTGCAAACCGAAGGGGTTGATCCGGCCCGCCAGGGGGTTTGGCTCCAGCAGGGCGATCGCGTCCTGGCGGCCCACAACCCCACGGTGCCCCTGTCGGCGGCGTCGCTGACGAAACTGGCCACGTCCCTGGTGGCCCTCGATCGCTTTGGACCGGGCCATCGCTTCGTGACGGAATTCTGGACCGATGGGGCGATCGCGGACGGGGCCATCAAGGGCAATCTCATCGTGCGCACGGAGGGGGATCCGTTCTTCGTGTGGGAGGACGCGATCGCGATCGCCAACGACCTGCAAGCCCTGGGCATCAGCCGCATTGACGGAAATCTCGTGGTGGAAGGGGCCTTCGCCATGAACTTCCTGCCGGATCCCCAATATCCCACCGCCACACCGCCGATCCGAGGGGGCGAAATGCTCGCCGAAGCGTTTGATCACCGCCGCTGGAACCGGGCCGCCACCGCCCAACATGCCACCATGGCTCCGGGCACCCCCAAACCCCAAATTGAATTGCGCGGGGCGGTGGAGCTGGCCCCCGTGCGGCCCCCTTCCCCGACGGCGACCCCCTCAGCGGACGGGGCGGGGCGACCCGGTGAGGCCCTGATCCTGCGCTATCGATCGCTGCCCCTGCTGGAGCTGGTGAAGCAGGTGAATGTCCACAGCAATAACTTCATGGCGGAAATGCTGGCGCGGCAGGTGGGGGGCAGCACGGCGATCGTGGAGCGGTTGGCGGCCTTGACCGGGGTGCCGAAGCGGGAAATGCAGCAGATTAATGGCTCGGGTCTGGGGGTGGACAATCGCTGGTCGGTGCGGGCGATCGCGGCGATTTTGCTGAAGTTAGATAACTATCTGCGCCATCCGGTCGCGAACGGGGCCAAAACCCGCCTGGGGACGGGCGATCGCTACGGCCTCGGGGATGCGCTTTTGGTGGCGGGCCTCGAACGGGGAAGCCTCCAGGGCCGCCCCACCCCCGCCGGTGCGACGGTCAAAACCGGCACCCTCAATACCGTCAGTGCCCTGGCCGGTGCCCTGCCCACCCGCGATCGCGGCACCCTGTGGTTTGTGTTGATTAATACCGACACCCCCAAGGTGGGCACCCTGCGCAGCGAACAGGATCGGTTCCTTCAGGCATTGCGCGATCGCTGGGGCAGCCCCACGGAAACCACCGCGATCGCCCCCACCCGCACCGCCGCAGGCACCCCCCTCACGGGCAAGGCAACCCCCGGCGATCGCGATCGCCTCGAACGGGTCTGGCAGCCCCCCACCGCCGAAGCCCCCGAAGCGACCACCCCCTAGCGATTGTTCTGGCGCAGGGCCGGCGGCAACAGCACCGTCTCCGCCCGCGCCCGCAGCAAACTGGGGGGAATTTGCGGCAGGGGATTCGAGTCCGGCAGCGGCCCAGCAGGCACCGGCGCAGGGCCAGTGGCCCCCGTCCCAGCGGTTCCCGGCCCAGCGGTCCCCGGTGAAGCCCCTTGATTGCGAGGCCCCCCGCCGTTGCCGCTGGAGGAGCTGCCCCCCTCCTCAGGAATGAACGTCGATCGCGCCCGCCCCCCCGGCCCGCCATAGAGGGAAATGGCCCCATCCTTAATCTGGCCAAAAATCTGCTCCCCCGTGGAGGTGATGGGGGGATCGCTCTGGCGATAGAACACCTGGCCAATGGCCTGCACCACCTGCTGTTCGATCGCCCAGATCAGCCGGTTTGAGCGCAATTCCGCCCCGCGCCGCTGATCCGTCCCCCGCACCTGGCCGATCAAATCCACCAGCTTTGCCTTGCCGTTGAACGTGCCGCGATCGCCCCGCAGAATCACCCCCTGCTCGCGATCGATCGCCGTCACCGGTTGATCCGCCGTCAGGATCAGATCCCGCATCTGCCACGCCAGCGACTCCCCCAGCACATCCACCGCCGGATCCGTCAGGCTCACCTGGGCATTGCCCCGCAGGAACGCCGTCTGGCCCTTGAGGTCCATGTCCGCGCGATCGCCCGCCGCCCGCTGGGACACCTGGCAGGACGCCCCATTACAATCGAGCACCTCTACCAACGTGCGCGTATCCGACTGCACCAGCTTTGGCCCCAACTGCCACACCAGCCGCTCCGTCTGGGTCCGTAGGGGGGGATCCTGCGACAGGGCCACCACATTCCCCATGGCCTGCAAAATTCTGCTCCGGCGCTGCCACACGACGCGATCGCCCGCCAGGTTTACCGGGGAGCCTTCGCCACTGGTGCCCACGGCGTTCACATTACCAAGGGCATCGAGGATGTCGTCCTTGCGTCGCCAGATGGCGCGATCGCTGGTCATGGCCAGGGGGGTGCCGTCCGGTTCCACGCCCGATGCCTGCACCTGACCACGGGCATCCATCAGATCGGCGGTTTGGTTCCAGGTCAATTGATTGCTCAACACCCGCGCGATCGCCCCATCGGAGCCCGTGCCCTGGGTTTGCACCTTGCCCGAACTGTGGACCATGCCCTCCCGCCGCAGCCAGGTGAGCCGCTGGGCCACCAGGGTAGCCTGTTCCTGGGGGCCGCGCCCCGTCGGATTACGTTTCACGAAGGACGCATTCACCGCCCCGATCGCGTCGATCCGGTCCAGCTTCCGCAGCCAGGTGAGCCGCTGGGTCTTGAAGCGGGCCGTTTCCTGGGGTGGCCGTTGGGGCCGGGGCGCGGGCGGTCCCTGGGCCAACAGTTGCGGGGGCGATTGCACGGGCTGGGGCTGCGCGATCGCACCGGGTGCATTGGCCGCCCCTTGCGCCCCAACCGGTTCCCCTGGACTCGGAGGGCCTTGTCGCTGATCCCCGAGTTCCGGCCCCGGTGAAGCGGAGGGCTGGGCAGCCCCCGCAGCGGTGGCCCCCGATCGCGCCGCCGCGACCTTATTAAACAGGCCATCCACCGCCCCGATCGCGTCTACCCGATCCTCCTCCAGCAGCCACACCAGCCGCTCCGCCTTAAAATCCGCCCCCCGTTTCTTCGACACCGTGCGGGTTTTCCCAAGCAATTCAATGCGGCGATCGCGGCTCGACGCCTTCCCAGCCCCCGCCGTCAGCACCACATCCTCCCGCGACACCTTCAACCCCTTCGTCACATCAAACAGGGCCGCCTGGGGTTGCCATGACGCCTCCTGGCCCTCGAACCGCACGCGATCGCGCACATCCAGCGCCCGAATCTTGCCCCGCAGGCGCAGCACCTCCCCATTGGCCTCCACCTCGCCCCGCTCCGCCGACACCTCATAGACCAGCTTGCCCCCCTCATAGAGCTTGCCCGTCGGCTTGAGCAGTTGGGCAAACTGGCGATCGCGCGAATAGCGAGCCTCCGCCGCCGTCACCTCCCACAGCAGTTGCCCATCGCCATCGGAACGATTAAGGGTCACATTGGCAAACACCAAATCCCCCTCAAACTCATCCATCCCCGCCGACGGCTCCTCCGGCTCCGGCGCAGGCCCCCCACACGCCCCCGTCCCCACCGCGATCGCCATCAGCAGCCCCGCCGTCAGCAGACCCACCCGCCAACGACCCGCCCCCCGCGATCGGGGCTTTGCCCCTACCCATCGCCCCACCGGCCCTCGATCAGCTTGAGAATAACCCTGGTCGCCCTTCATACCCGCCCCTCACCGCCTCAGCAACATGGACCCCCGTGGTCCGGTCCCCCACCGCGCCCCATCCTAACGAACGCCCAGCGGAATGAAGCATCGCCCCAACCCCAGCGAAAGCGGCGAAGCGAAGCGACCCTCCCATCAAGTCAGCCCCACCATCAACGGCTTAAATAGCACCGCCGCCCCCTCAACGCTCATCATTGTGATGCTGCGGCGTCCCCGACAAAGGCCGGTAGGTGTAATTGTGGCGCGGACTCTTCTGGATATCCTCCTTGATGCCATCGAGATCAATGTAGCGATCGGCGACATTAATCAAACTGTCACTGGTCATCGATCGCAAACTCACCACCTCGACCCGCACCCCCCGGTAGCTCACCGCATCCACCGCATAGGCCAAATCCCCATCCCCACTCACCAACACCGCCGTATCATAGGCCCCCACCAGGGCCATCATGTCCACCGCAATTTCCACATCCAGATTGGCCTTCTTCGACCCATCCGGCAACTGCACCAAATCCTTCGCAATCACCCGATAGCCATTGCGGCGCATCCACAGCAAAAAACCCTGCTGCTTCTCATTCGCCCGGTCCACCCCCGTATAAAAGAAGGACCGCAACAGGCGAGAACCGGCCGTCAACCGGCAGAGAAGCTTGGTGTAGTCGATTTCAATTCCTAACTGGAGTGCCGCGTAGAATAAATTAGAGCCATCAATAAAAATTGCGACCCGTCCTCGATTTTCTAAAACCTGCTCCGGCGTAAAAATTGGATCTCGATCCATACCATGCATGATTGTTATACCTGGAATCAATCGTTTTAAAAAGAAAATGGTTTGATATCTTCATCGATATCCCTATCAGGAGGGCATGGCCAATAGCCTAGCGGACTCCACCCCTTAAACCTAACCCGTTTCGCCCATCTGCGAAGCCAGGTCGTGACCCTAATTTTCTAGCTCTAGCTTACGAAACACCGGTTGCGGTTCCGCAAGGGCTTGACCCACGGGCAGGGCTCCCCACTGATCATGGCCCGGTGGCCCCACTTCCACCTCATTAAAGTCGATGGAAAAACCCAGTTGGCGATAGATGGCTCCGCTGAGGGTGGGCACCACGGGCGCAAGCCAGTAGGCCGCAAGGCGCACCGCCTCAAGGACGGCGTAGAGAATGGCATCAACGGCGGCCAATTCCTTTTGTTTGAAAAGGGTCCAGGGGGCTCGCTCATCGAGGTATTTATTGCCGGTTCGGGCGAGTTCTAGGGCGGCGGTGCAGGCGTCGTGGAAGGCCAGGGTGCGGTAGCTGTGGCGGGCGCGATCGCCCAGGCCAAGCCCCAGGGCCATCAGGGCATCGTCGGGGGGGACCTGTCCATTGGGAACGGTGCCGTCGCCGTATTTGTGGGCCATCCGCAGGGTGCGATTTAACAAATTCCCCAGATCATTGGCTAGATCCGCATTCAGGATATTGACGAAACGGGTTTCATTAAAATCCCCATCCCGTCCAAACTCGATTTCCTTAAGGAAGTAATAGCGAACCGCATCGGCCCCGAACCGATCGACAAGGGCGAAGGGATCGAGGACATTGCCGAGGCTTTTGCCCATTTTTTGGCCGTCCTGGGTCAAGAAGCCATGGACAAAGAGTCCCTGGGGCAACGGCAGGCCGGCGGACAGGAGCATGGCGGGCCAGTAGATGGCGTGGAAGCGCAGAATGTCTTTGCCTAACAGGTGCAGGTTGATGGGCCACCAGCGCTTGAGGGCGTTGTCGAGGGTGGGCTCGTCGTCGGGGTCGAGCAGGGCGGTGACGTAGCCCAGGAGGGCATCAAACCAGACGTAGATGGTGTGTTTGGGGTCGGTGGGGAAGGGAAAGCCCCAGTCGAGGTTGACGCGGGAGATGGAAAAGTCCTGGAGCCCCTGGTCCATAAAACTCAGGACTTCGTTGCGGCGGCTGGGGGGCTGGACGAAGTTGGGGCGATCGCGGTGGAGGGTTTCTAGGGCCTCCTGGTAGTGGGAGAGGCGGAAGAAGTAGTTTTCTTCGTCGCGCCATTCGACGGGTTTGTTGGTGTGGGTGGTGCAGCAGCGATCGTCGGTGATGTCCCGCTCTTCCTTAAATTCTTCGCAGGCGACGCAATACCAGCCCTGCTGTTGGGCGAGGTAGATGTCGCCCTTGTCCCAAACCCTTTTAAAAAAATCCTGGACGATCGCGTGGTGGCGTGGATCGGTGGTGCGGCTGAGGCGATCGTAGCGAATGTTCAACTGCTGCCAAAGGCGCTCGAATCCTGCCACAATTTCATCGCAATGGGCCTGGGGAGATTTGCCGCGCTCGGCGGCGGTCCGCTCAATTTTTTGCCCATGTTCGTCGGTGCCGGTGATGGTGAGAACGGCTTTCCCTTCTAGGCGATGGAACCGTCCGAGGGCGTCGGCGGCGATGGTGGTGTAGGCGCTGCCCACGTGGGGCAAGGCGTTGACGTAGTAGAGGGGGGTGGTGAGGGCAAAGGTGGGGCGATCGGATGCTTTGGCGGGAATATCTGGAGCCGTCATGGGTTTGGCTGAACGATCTTAATTATGAAAGCTTTGCTAAGACGCCTAGGCGTGGTTTAGGCCGGAAAATGGGGGAGCGAACCCAAAAAGTTGAGCCCCGCTAGGTCCGTTACCTGGGGGATGAGGCCCGGTTGGATGGCCTGACTCGGGTTGGGGGAAGGGATCAGTTTGGGAGCCAATTTTGCGATCGCTGTATGCGGGGGCGGGCGCGTGCAGATTGTACTCGATTTTCGAGAATCTTTAGGGATTGGCCTGGGGGCTGGGGGTTGCAATTGGGCCGCCGGGGCTAGGGCGGCGGGGGGCCATGGGGTGATCGATCGCCCCCTATCGCTGGGCGAGGCGCAGCAGACGCCACCACCGGCTGACCATGCGCTGGGGGGGAAGGCTTGGATGGGCCAAGAGGCGAGAAACCCCTAGGCCAATCGGCGCGATCGCAAGGCCGGTGAGGGCAATGGTGAGTTCGGGGCTGCTCCAGCACCAGGCGGCTTGGGGATGCAGTTGCAGGGTGACCAGGGCGGCGAGGCTACCGATGGCGGTGGCGATCGCGGCGGCGGTCACGGCCTGGGGCGCGAGGGGGATACCAAAGCGGCGCTCGATCAACAGCAGACCAAAGGGCACCACCACCACCACCACATAGGCCGTATAAAACTCCGTCATGGTGCTGACGATCGCCCCGCCCCGGGCCGCCACCACCAGGGCCAGGGCACTATTGAGCAGCGCAAGGCCAAAACGCCACCGCCCCGTACTGGGGAGCAGTTGGAGATCCATGAGGGCCTTCGCCTGGGCCCGCAGCACATTGCTCCCGAGGCCAATGGCGGGCAGGGCCGCGATCGCGATCGCCCCCCAGGCCAAAGGATGATCTAAACCCCCGCCCGCCCAGGCCAGCAGATAGGGAATCGCCTGGGCACCGGGCACCTCCGCCGGCAAAATGCCCCCCTGCATCGCCGCCAGGGCCACCGTACTCGGCAAAAACGCCAGCAGCCACAGGGCCACCATCGCGATCGCCAGCCCCCCGTACAAACTCTGAAGATTGCGCGCCTTCACCACAAACTGGTGGCACTTCATATCCACCGACACCGCCAGGGCACTCGCCACCGCCAGCCCAATCCCTTGGCCATTGCCCCCAAACACCGACAGCCCCATCGAAAAATCCAGCGGCGATCGCCAATAGGCCCCCCAGCCCCCCAGCCGCGTCAGCACCAGCAGCAGCACCACTGCATTGGTCACCAGCAGCCCCCGGATCACCACACTCGCCCGCTCCAGCGGCAGCAGCGACAGCAGCGCAAACGTCAGGGCCAACCCCCCCGCCCCCAGCCACCAGGGCAGCGCCACCGTCTGCAAAATCGCCGCCCCCGCCGCCACCTGGGCCGCCGCCACCCCCACAAACGCCAGCCACGACATCAGCCCCACCAGCCGCCGCAGCACATCCCCATAGCGATCGCCCAGGAGGGTCCAAATCTGCTCCACCTCCCGCCAATAGAACCGGCCCAACAGCAGCAGCAGCCCCATCCCCACCACCAGGGAAACGGGATACAAACTCCCCGCCGCACCCCACTGCACCGCCTGTTCCGCCGTCCCTAACAGAAATCCAAGGCCATATTGAGAGGCCACCAACATCGCCGCTAGGGCCAAGGGGCCTAGCGGTCTCGAACCACTCGCACTCATAGGGGGCGATCGCGCCGTCGCACCGGTTGATAAAAAACTGAGGGGACGAAACAACGTTGCCCCAGAAAACCTCACCCGTGGCGCAGCTTCCTGAGGACGTGTGACTCCATCGCCCCATACCTACAAGATTAACAAAACTTCTTGTGGTCGCGGAAAAACTTAAATCCATCGCGGATTAATGGCTAATCCATCGCCCATCGGCCGTCCCCATGGCCCGAATCGCCCCCCCATTGGCGAGGCGTCCCCTAGGGCGAGGCCATTAAATCCAGTTGATAGGGGGGCTGGCCGCCGGGCGTGAAGGTGCCCACCCAGATTTGATAGGGGCCGGGGGCCGGAGCCGTGAGGGTAACGATCGCGCCGGGGTCATCCGCCGTGGGGTCATCGCCACAGAAGACGGTGCCATTGGGGCCTTGGATCACGAGGGTGGTGTCATCGCGGCCGCTGCTGACCCGCACCTGAAGCGAGGGGAGGTTGGCGGGCAGGGTGACGGTGTGGTTGGGCTGGAAGGAGCCGTAGCCCACGCAGGGATTGCCGTTGGCGTCGTGGGGGGTCTTGGCGATCGCGTCGAGGAGGGAGGTGCTGCCCCCGGCCCGTCCGGACAGTTGCGAGGGCAGGGGTGTTTCCTGGGCGAGGCTAGGGCTGGGGAGGAGGGCCATGAGGGCCGCGAGGGCGAGGGAAAACTGTCCCCCCAAAACCTGGCCCCGACGGTGGATTAGTTGCCCTGGCTCAATTCGACGGTTCCCTTGCATGTTGACTTTCCCCTTTCCCTACTGCGCGATCGCCTGGACGGGCACCCTAGAATTCTAGGCTGACATATCCCCCATCCAGAAGGCGAGGGGACACCAACCAAGCCTAAACAGCCCATGTAGATTCAAGTACCCTGAGGGGATGTCTAAAAATCGTGCTGTGGTGATCCCGTCTAAGCCCCTTGCCCTGACGACATCAAAGCGCAAATCAGGGACCAACAAGCACTTTTTAGACGTTTTCTGACATCCACCAGTCCAACAGTTGACGCCCTAGGAGAGGAGGAAAATCAACGCAATAATGGCCGAGAAAACCCTGGCAGTCTCGGCCGTACCATCGCTCTACTCACTCACTTCATAGAACCAAATGAGCGATGAGCCTCCATTTAGCCTGATTGTGGCGCGGATATTGAAGGGGGAATTGCTTGTGGCCTTGTCATCGGAGTCGGACAGATTATCCCAAATTGCTTGTGCAGGGTTTCGACCAGGGCTGTTCCTGGATCCCAATGCAATTTTTCTACGTCCCATGACTGGATATGAAGCCGCGAATTGGACAAATTTCCCAGTGCCGACGATCTCATAGTTGGCACCAAAAGAAAAGCCATCCGCAGGGCCATTACCGCCGAATTGATAACCAGCCGTTTGCAATCGGTCAATGTCACCCAGGGGCCAGTTATCTCGGTCGTTATAGGCACCCACGCGCGAGAGGATGTGATTAGTTTTGTTGGCAATCTGAATGACAAACTTCCTTTCATAATTCCCCAAGCCAAGAATCTGGTCAATCGTTTGATTAGGGGTGATTGAAGATTGAAATCCGCTCATGGGTTGAAGCCTCGGAGGATGCAAACTGAGACTATAAAAGCACACCTCAATTAGGGCATGGGGATCATTGCATGGCTGCAATTAGAAAAAATAAGTCTCTCAATTTTTTAATCTGTCTTTACAACATCATCTGACTTTATGGGAGCTTGTGATTTCCCCAATGTGTTGCGACGATAGGGATACGGGGGGCACAACATCGAAAGATGCTGTAAATGCCTAAGTCAAGGTACATTGCTATCGGGCTAAGGCCAGGGCTGTCCAATTCAGGGATATAGCCTTGCACATCAGCAAGGTAAATGTTTCGGTAGCCCACGACATTTGTTAGGTTTTGATATGAAGTAGAGCGGGGCCTATGGTTGCTACGATCGCGGGTCTACTGCTGGTTTTATTGCTCATTAACGCGGTAGGCTATAACGTTTTTTCCCTGTGGCCGGACGGTCTACTGCGGGCGATCGCGTCGTTGCCCCAGTGGGTGGCGATCGCGGCGGTGGTGAGTTTCCTGGGCTGGTGCCTGCGGGACGACGAAGATCGCTCCCCCCCGCCGGAACCCTAGCGCGCCAGGGCGGGCAGCCGTCCCAGCAGGCCGGTCATGAGTTTGAGGGAAAAGACCTTGAGGGGTTTGATCCGCTTGAGGGCAAAAATTCCCAGCCGCCGCACGGCCATCAGCGGCCAGATTTGGTTGGAAAAGAGGCGATCGAGCACATCCGTGAAGCCCAGGATCGTCCAATTGCCCCAGCGCCGCCAGCGATCGTACCGCCGCAGGACCGCCACGGAACCAATGTCTTCGCCCTGGGCGATCGCGGTTTGGATCGTTTCCGCCAGGGCCGCCGCATCACGAATGCCGAGGTTCAGTCCTTGGCCACCGACGGGATGGCAATTGTGGGCCGCCTCCCCCACCAGCGCCAACCGGGGGCGACAGTAGCGATCGCTCTGCATCAGCCGCACCGTGAACGTATGGCGTCGCCCCAGCAGGGTGAGTTTGCCCATTTGCGGGCCAAAGCGCCGCTCCAGTTGCGCCAGAAATTGCTCATCATCGAGGGCCGCCAACGCCTGCGCCTCCGCGTGGGGAGCCGTCCAGACAATGCGGCAGGTGTCCCCCAGGGGCAAAATCGCAAAGGGGCCGCTGGCCTGGAACCGTTCGTAGGCCACCTGATCATGGGACCGCTCGGGCCGCACCGCCGCCACAATGCACGATTGCCAATAGCCCCAGCCCCGGGTGCCGATGCCCGCCGCCTCCCGCAGGGGCGATCGCCCCCCGTCCGCCGCCACCACGAGTTTCGCCCGCAATTTTTGGGGCAGCGCTTCCCCGCTCAATTCAGCCTTGGGCGCGATCGCCACCTCCGCAAACTCCTCGCCGTAGGTCACCCCCGTCACCGCCGCCGGACAGAGCCAGGTAATTTCCGGCGCGTCATTCATGGCCTGATGCAGGGCCGACAGCAGCACCGAATGTTCCGCCACATAGCCCAACTCCGCCGTCCCCAGGTCCGCCGGTTCAAATTCCACCACGTCCGGCCAGTCCCCATCCGACAGGCGAATGCGCGTAAAGGTCTCCAGCCGCGATCGCACCGTCTCCCAAAGCCCGAGGCCCCGAAAAATCCGCCCCGACAGCAGCGAAAACGCATAGGCTTGGGCCTGCCGTGCCGCCGTCGCCTGGGGCAGCGCCTCGATCACCGCCACCTTCAAACCACTGCCCCGCAGCGCACAGGCCACCGTCGCCCCCACAATGCCGCCCCCCGCGATCGCCACATCAAACACCGGCAGCGGCCCCAATCCTTCACCCACAGGCTTCTCCGCCAACCCAGAAACCGGAGCCCCCGCGATCGCGCAATCCAGCACCATAACCCCAACCCATCCCAGACAAAATCTTCAAAGCCCTGACAGAACCGCAACCCCAGGCCCACTCACTTCGCCCGTTACAGTTCTTAAAACTCTTACTCCAATTCTGACACACCCACCCCCGAAATTTCCCCAACATCCCCCCGCCTCAACCCCTTCAGCTCTTGAGCGGCCCATTGCGGCCCATTTCGTCAGCCTTTCATCAACCCCATAAACGCCAAAAGGAAAGGGGACCGGTCAACCGATCCCCTTCCCCGTAGCACTAGCCTAGAAACCTAGATTCGCACTCAAGTTTTGATGCTATCTCTAGCCGCAGCTTAGCCGTTGATGGCGGGAGCTTGCAGAGCCACAGGCGCAGACTCGCCAGCAGCCAGGTCCAGAGGGAAGTTGTGAGCATTACGCTCGTGCATCACTTCCATACCCAGGTTCGCACGGTTCAGCACGT
>Ga0209278_1000177_pt1 | contig 72661 bp, 97 predicted proteins | sample JI81BgreenDNA_FD_187504 | JGI IMG/M metagenome (GOLD analysis project Ga0209278, IMG submission 187504) | Wastewater effluent complex algal communities from Wisconsin, to seasonally profile nutrient transformation and Carbon sequestration -... | ecosystem: Engineered > WWTP > Effluent > Algae... | reverse complement strand
AAAAAAGAAAAAAAAAAAAAAGCAATCCGCTGAACAATGTGAATTAGATGAAAACGTTAAAGAAAGAAAAATAGAAATTGTTTACAGAATCAAGGAAAATCCTGCTCTAGTTCGGGAAGCACAACGAGCAGGACGCGATCAGGATGCTCAAAGATCTTTAAACAATTTAGTAGAACAACTAGCCTTAGGAAATCGAAATCCTGGAATAGGAACAGAAAACGTTTTTAAAGATGTTTACGAGTTACGAGGTAAAAACCGTGCTCGGGTATACTACCGGGAAGTAGATGGAAAAATTGAAATTTTAGGTAAATCAGTAAAAAGCAACCAACAAAAAGTAATAAATATTTTAAAAAAAATGTATGATTAATTTAGTTTTAATTAAAGAGAAATTTCTATGTTAGTAAAAAAAATTAGTTTTGTACGTCCAAACTTACTTGAGGAGATTCCAGATATTGAGGATTACAATCTTGATGTTTTCGTCGAGTTAGAAGACGGTTATACTTATACTGTAGTTATAGCAACAGCAAAAAATATAGTGTCCTTAATGGATAAGGAGAAAACAGATTTTTCAGAACCAGGCGATCCTTTTATCATCGTTAGAAAATTGACGAAAGAGATTATTGAAGAAGCAGTTAAAGCTTATGCAGAAAATGGTGCGTATTGGTTGAAATTTTACCATTTCGCAGGAGAAGTTGATACAGCCGTATTTAATAGATTACAAGCCGAACATACGGAATACCTCAAAGAATTAGACGAATTAGATAATTCCTAAATTTTCACAAACAAGGAAACCGAAAAATGACTTCTAAATATAATTCCGAATTAAGCACCGACGACTCTAAGTTACAAGACTCTATTTTTTGGAAGAGAAAGGAGCAATTTACTGTGTTGATGGAGAATTTGGTGACTGATTCAATAGATATGGAGGAATTCCAAATTGGTTTCTCCCTATTGTGGTGGGAAAGTATGGACGAAGATGCCACATTCACAAGAGATCCGAAACGAGTAAAAAACTTTCCGCTCAATCCAAAAGCCTATGGGTTTTGCAGTTTGGTAACCGCGATCTTCCGTCAATTTGAAGTTTTGGAATATGAAGAGTGCACCGAGCGAGAGGTTAAGGATTATGTTCGGAATATTCTTCAGGAGATTCAACCATATATATAATCTAAAATTGAGTTCAACAATTCTGTGGGAAAGATTATTTTTAAAATTCAAAAATTTTTGAATGAAGAGTGGTGATGAAATATCTCACTCTTCTTAATTATTTTATATTTTATCCTAACCACTCAAACCTGCCCATTTTAAGACTCTTTTTTAATCGAAGGTTTTTATATACCTAAACTTTATTTATTTTCATTCTAGACCCCTTAAGACGTCGCTGAGAGGAGATTCAAATCCTAGAACCCGAGGGTAAAAATATTTGATTAATTTCTATCCCTCCAACTGTAAAAATAGAGTAAACTCTAAACTTCAATCTGTTTTTTATAAAATAATTGCTATTTTCTAATTCTTATGTTACAATTAAAATTAAAGTATCATTAATTGACAGTAGGAGGGTCCAGTGAAAATAAACAATAAATATGGTTACGTTCGGGTCAGCTCCAAATCACAAGAGTTCAACTCATCGATTGAATCTCAAAAACAACTATTGATTGAGAATGGGATTCAGCCTAAAAATATTCGAGTCGAGGTTGGATCAGGAGCCAATGAAATTAAAAACCGACCCGTCTTTCAAAAATTAATGGAAGAAGACTTAGAGGCAAATGATTTGCTCATGGTGACCAAAATAGATCGATGTAGTCGAAATACTTTGGAGTTTTTAAAATTACAAGATATTCTTTTCAAAAGAAAGATCACTTTCGTTGCTTTGGATTTACCAACTTCAGTCGATTTAGCTACCAATAAACTTATTGCTACAACCTTATCCGGCATCGCCGAATTTGAGAATGCTAGACGGAAAGAACGACAAAAACAAGGAATCCGAGCTGCCCAAAAAGAAGGAAAATATAGAGGACGAAAAACTGTCATTACTAAAACTTTGATTCAAAAAATTAAAGATTTGAAAGAAACTAAAAAACTATCGGTCAGTGAAATCTCTCGAGTCATAGGACTTAGTCGGCCTACCATTTATAGAGTTTTGAAAGAACATTTAGGCTACGTATCCAATCAGTTAGTCAAACCCGAGGAAACAAATGAAGCAAACTAAATTAACTTTTGCTAGTGAGAATTTAGTAGTGGATTATCTTTCCTTGAACATTCAAGGTTGGGTAGATCCAGAACCAATGGCAAAGTATTTCTTTAAAGCATTCGGGTTCAATTCCACTATTGTAAAAAGAATTAACGGCAAATGGAAACCCCAAGTTTTGAAATATGATTCCAGAAACCAATTTCAAGTTTCTTTTCGACAGTATGAATATGATCCAGAATCCAAAAGTTTTTGGGTCGGAAGCCAGATTCATTTCTCAGGAAAAAACGCTGCTTATCTTTACAGTTGTATCAAAGAAGATCGATTTGATTGGAATCTTCTTGAACTCCAAAGGATAAGTCTTGGACGATTCGATCTTCATTATTTCCGACAATCCGAAGCTAGAGATTCAAATCAAGAGATAGAAGATTTTATGGAAAAGTCTTGTCAGAGGATAGGGTCCAAATCAAAAAGAATCCAGGCTTCTTGGACGCGGACTCAAAAAGGTCGTCTTCTGCGAATAGGGAGTCGATCAAGTTCGAATTTTTATCGTGTTTATCAAAAAGAAAAAGAAGTAACTTACGATGTATATTCTGAAGTCGTGGATGGTTTGCAATTTGAATTGGAGCTAAAAAATGAATTGGTCAAATCATTTCAAGAATTCTTATTTGCCAACCAGATAGAAGAATTTGAAGACAGATTAAGCCAACACTTTTTGTCTTTTATGTCATACTTAATTATAATTATACATTACATTTAACAAAAATTAGAAATAAAAAATATTGAATAATTCAAGAAATTGAAGTAAAATATAAATGAATGAGTTTTAATTCTTTCTGAACTATGAGTAGAAATAAATCTAATCTTTTGAATCACGGGTACTGAGATTGAAATGTCTTCTGAGAGGGCCATAATCGTCGATTTAAGGGCACTTCCTAGGCTCAGTAGGGTTTCTACCTTCAATGAAATTCAGTGCTTAAAATGGGCGTATTTTCTGATGAAGATAAAAGATAAAATAATTAAGAAGAGTGAGAAATTATCTCACTCTTCATTCAAAATTTTTTGAAATTTTAAAAGTCCGTTTCGAATAGAAGTTTCGAATTCTTTGTCTTCAAAATTTTCCTCAAAGTGTTCACATACACAATATAGAGAGGTTAGAAAACCCTTTAATTTATGTGATTCTTTGTTTGGAAAAAAATCTTTTATTTCTTCGGAAACTAATTTCGATAGAAACTTATCACATTTAGCTTTATGCTTACGACGAAGTCCAAAGACGCTATCATGAAATTCTTCCCCATCCATTTTTTTATTCAAAAAGGCTTGGATTAATGAAGCAACTTCAAAACGATCTTCCCAAAAAATGTGTTGCTCAACAGCTCCATTGTATTTAGCTAATTCCAAACGCTCTTGTGGGTTTTCTTTCAAAAAAGATTTTTTTTGACTTGTAAAATTTTCTTTACGTTTTAACAATTCAATATGTCTTTCTCGATTGTAGTTCATGTTATTCATAAATGGTTTTAAGTCTAATTAATTTTGATATAATACGTCCAAAATATCCGAACTACTTTCTCTTAAATCTACCAATCTGGATCGATCGGTGTTACCCCTAAAACGTCGTTTTCAAAACTATTAATTGGAGTAAATCCTTGATTTGGTACTTCATTTGGGGATGAAGATTCATTGATTGACATGACTTGAGAAATTCCCATAACATCGCTTTCAAATCTGTTTACTGGTGTCATCTCATTTTCAACATTTTGTTGTAGAGGCAAATTTTTAGCTTGACCGCTAAACCAATTATCTTGACCTCCGAAATTGTGAGTTTCCTCTAAATCTTCGTATTCAGTCTCGGTTGGTTCACATAACGTTACAAACTCACCTGTTGATCGTTTAAATATTGCAAGTCGATTGGATTCGTCATTATAGACGTTAATAGATTCTAATTCGCGAGTTGTGTTGCCTTGATATGTACCCTTCTCAAACCAGATACTATTTAGGTCTTTAACGACTTCTTCAACCACGTCCATGAAGATATCTACGTTTTCCTCTGTTTTTGGAGTAGAAGTTCCCCCGTTGGCTTTGATACTGTAAGGTAAACCCGCTATGGCACCGTGATCCTTTGTTTTGAATTTTGCTTGACCACGTCGAATTACGAGTTCCGGACGAGATTCTACTAGGATAAATCTATCTTTTGGATTTGGCTGGTTTCTGTCCTCCCACGTTTTTAAAGATTGAGTTGGAGAGCCTGCATAAAGTTGAGTCTCACAGTCTGCCGGACGGACTAATCCTGGAGGATCGTAACTATTATTATTTGGTAATCCCCAACCGGGGTTTGCTGGTGGCACCACAAAACTCTCAGTTCCAGATAGTATAAATATAGTATAAATTATTCCAAAAAAAACTGCACTACCTAGCAGTCCTGCCCACGATCCACCCCTTAATTCCTTCACAATTTTTAATACTTGTTGGTTTGATGCGATTCGCGGATCAGTTAAATAAATTAAAAACAATATTTCTTTATTTGATTTATAAGAAATATGATCAGTTTTTCTTGCAATCACTTTCGCAATTTTCACTTCAGATGGATGGTCATAACTTGACTGAACTCTTACCAGTGGTGCAGGTGGCATGCTTAAACGGATAGCCTCAGCTGATTCTAAATTACTAAACCAAACTCCGCTTACTAAAGCAATCACAAGAATTACTCTTCTGTCAGATAATAAACTATCGAAATTATTAGGAGAATAAAATTTGAGTGTGATTAATTTTGATTCGGAAAATTTGAAAGTAGATTGGATCTCTTTTAACCTTGAAGGTTTGATGGATCCAGGAATAATTGCCCATCGTTTATTGAAGTATTTTACTCCACATCTTCTAATTGACGATGTCCCTAGTATTGGGTTTCATGGCTTGAAAAAAAAGTATAAGGTTTCTATCCGTCAATATACGGGATCTAAAGGTTACTAGGTCGGAACTAAGATTATTTTCTCTGGAAAAGATGCGGCTTATTTCTATAAGCTTATCCAAACTCAAAGGTTTGATTGGCGTCTTTTAAAATTTGACCAGCAGACTCTAAGTTTAGGTCGAATCGACCTTTGCTTTTCTCGTCCGAATGATTGGAGTCACACAAGCAAATCATTCGATGGATTTTTAGTGGATTCAGGAAGTCAGATTCAAAATCATACGAATACTCGTCACATCAAGTTACAGGATTTTCCTGACGTAAAAATGTTAAAAGTCAACCGAAGGAATAACTCGCGTCATTATCGAGTTTACCAAAAAGATGAAACTGTGCGTTTTGAACTTGAACTGAAACATCGACAAACAAAGTTGGTCCAAGATTATTTGTTTGAGAATCAACTGGATGTCTTTGAACATCAATTAGTTATTCAGTATTTTCAATATTCTGGCCAAGTACTACGTTCAGATTACTGCTATACTGATTGGATTCTCGATTTTCAGAGACGATACCAAGGTAATCCGACTTTTCGCCCGTTAGTGACTTGTTATCTTGAGAATCAAATAATTACGAATCAAGAAGAAGAAGAAAGCTTGTTTCATCTCTTACAATTTTTATCTTTTGTGAAAAGTTTAAAGTTAAATCCATTTAAGGATTGTCAAAAACATAAAATTAAAAACCAATTTTATTATGGTTTAAAATTTCCTCTAAGTCAATTTGTAAAGTTTACGGGTATGCAACTTTCACATCAGTCTGACCGCGAAAAATTAATATTCTATTTTTACCAGTTGCAAAAGCTGGATCCTATCGTAAAAGTATTTTCGAAGATATCTTTTCGAAGTTATGTCTGCTTCCCGTATGTTGATTGTGCAAATCCTTTACCGAAGTCGTTTCTTCGTTCGGGATCGAAAAACGATTTACGGTTAAAAGTTCGTTTGATGAAATCGTTAGGCGTCAGTGACCAAAAGAAAAGATTGGATTTTGAATAATTTTTCAATACAATCAATGTTCGGAATGACCCGCTGATTCAAATTAAAAAAAATCTTATCCAATTATTGAGCGAATTGGTTGAAAATAAAATTATTCAAAATGAGGTGGAAGTCATATTGAAAAGTGATAAAAAAAAATACCCTTTGATCGAAAATTTAACTACTTCGGATATAACCCGGCGGATAAAATATATCCAATTGCATGAAATTCTTCAAAAAATTGGATAAAAATTTGGAAGATTATACCCATTTTGGATGGTGCATTTTGTCTGTTTTTTATTTTAAAAGTCGTACAAAATGCACCATCAAGAAAATAGAGTAATTTACCACTTGAAGTACAACTAACACCAGGTATATCAAGGGTTTGTTGGTTAGATGATCACCTCTGAAGTTAAATTTTGAACTATTTTCTGCCTTGTTTAGTATAACCTAGACAAAAAGAATTGAGTAATCAAACACTTTATGCGATAAAAATGAATATAAAAGTAAAATTTATGAAGTTAGAAAATAATGTATTTATGTCTGAACTGGTGTATCTGAGTAAGAATGATTTGAGTAAGATTAAGAAACAATTTAGGTATGACTCAAATGAAAAGAAATACAAAAAAATATTAGAGAATTTAGAGCTTTTGTTGGAGGGTCAAAAAGTAACACAGAAAGATCTTCAATTAGGTTTCATTGGATTGGCAAAACAGAATAGCGAGTTGCTAGATTTGAATCGAGAATTACATCAGCAATTAGAGATTGTGGTATCAGAATTGAATGTTTTAAAGAAAGAACGAGAAGAGAAAGCTGCACGTCGAGAAAAATGGGCCAAGCGAAAACGTTTACCGAAACATGATCCGATTAATTCTGAGATCTACAATCTGCTAATCAAAGAAAGTGAAGGTCCAACCTACATAGCAACAAGAACACGAATTGCGATTTGTCTGCTTACAGTGACCGGAATTCGGATCGGTGAACTTTTATCATTGAAGGTCGGCCAACTGGAAACTTTGTTAGAAGAGGGGTGGATTTCGATTGATCGATTAAAAAGAGGTCCTGCCAATCACAAAGCTTTTTTAACTTCGGAAGGGAAAAAACTAGTCAAAGCCCGGAAAAGAGATTTTGAGTTTTTGTTTCTAATGAAGAATAAAGATTCCTATGTTTTTACCTCAGATCGAAACCCAAATCAGATGCTTCGACGACAAACAATTACAATGGATGTTAATAAGGTGATGCATTCTGTATCAAATCTTCTTCCATCAAAACCAAACATTACAAACCATAGTTTTCGAATCGGGTATATTTCTCAATTGTGGAAGGATACAAACTCAATATCTTCTGTAATAACAATCTTTACCACCGATATAAATTCCGAAAAATAGGAGATAAATTAGACGAACTGAGCGATGAATCAATTATCATTGAAGTTGAATCTATTACAGATTAACTAAAACTAAATATTAAAATTAAAGATTAGTAATTGCGAATTGTTCAGCTAGTCTGACGCTTGCGAGTAAATATAAATCCAGAGTTATTGCTTAGATATTGTATTGAAATACGTTTTATAAATTAGAAAATCTTTTGTACTTATTGAAACAAAGAAATTTATGGTACGGATCATTATTATAGAGGGATCAAACTAAATAAAATTTATAATTTTTATTTAGTTTGATCAATACAATTTTTTAATATGCTAATCCTAGGCTTCGTGTTGTTTCAGCTCCTAAATAGACTCTTACACTTAAGAAATCAGTAGGACATGCTGTTTCACACCTTTTACAACCTACACAATCTTCGACACGTGGTGAAGAAGCAATCTGACCTGCCTTACAACCATCCCATGGTACCATTTCTAAAACGTCTGTAGGACATGCTCGTACACATTGTGTGCAGCCAATGCATGTATCATAGATTTTAACTGTATGAGACATAATGTTATATAATTTTATTAATTGTTATCTTAGATTATAGTTTATTTTATTTTAAAAAAAACTTAGTTTTGCAAAGTCAATAGACTGATGCCTGAAATTGTTAGAGTATCGTTTCCTATGCCGAAACTTAACGTGATAAACGTTGAATCTGTTGAATCGCTAAACGACCGATGTTATACAAAGCCCATGAGGCTGCCACTAAGACTGGAGCAGCAATTACTAGTAAACGAGTATCCATAAATGAGAATCCTTTATAATTTATAAATATTCAAAGTAAATATAGAATAGTAAAATATAACCATATTAGTATATCTTAGTATTATATATAAAATTTGAAATATTTCTTATAAATGTAAGAGTTTCGCATTTTCTTTTAGTTACTAGGATAGATTTAGAAGCCTTTTTTCTTATCCCAGGTTCCAAAAAGAAAGTGGTAGCAAGAAAATGTAATTTGTTGAAACAAAATGTAAGAAAAGTAATTTGGATTTCAGACTAGTAGGGGATGTAAAATATTGAAAATTAAAAAAGTGGATTGGGATTCAAGTGTCTTCTGTTTTTGAAAAGATCCTAGAAGATATAAGCTTACTAACTATTAGTGAGATAAAGAATTCCTAAAACAAATAAATTCTTTTCAAGAAGAAAGAAAAACTAGTAGTCCAAAACAAATTAGTTTCATCAAAAAAGAAGGATTAATCTTGCTAGATTCGAGGTTCTATCTTTGCTTCGTAAGGATCTAGTTTGAATTCCGTGTAACTCATTCGTTACATTTTAGATCTTTACAAAAATGTTTTCATTATGGTACATTTACTCTTTATAAGCATCAAAAGTTGACTTAATTTTATCCTGATTTTTAACCCAATAAGAATATTTTTTAGAATAAGATTGTTAAATTAGAATGTCTTATAAATGATAAATGAGTTAATTGAGGAAACATCAATTATATAGTGCTGTTCGAATGTAAAAATAAAATAAAATATTCTTTATGTCACTGATAAGAAAATATGAAATAATGATTCTTTTAACAGAAGAATTTAATGATAGTGAATTAAAAACTTGGGTCTTTAATTATGCTAAAAATTTACGAAAATTTAGTGTTTGTGATATTTCGGTAATTTCTCGTGGAAAACATAATTTAGCCTATTCCATTGAAAATAGAACGAAAGGCAATTATATCCAATTAAATTTTTCAAGTATGCCCAAATATATTAACAACTTTGCAAATACTTTAAAACTAGACTCAAATGTCTTAAGATTTTTAGTCCTAAATAAATAATTATAGATTATTGAAACTGTAATTTTCAAATTCGGGAAAGATCTATCAAATTTATAATCAAAAAAAATTATTTTGATTATAAAATTTTATTAGATTTAGCAGTTTGGAAATTCCAAATCTAAGAATTCCTATTTTTTCTCGCATTTTTTTTGAGATCTTAAATTCTTAAATTCTTTCTTTGACACTACTCATCTTAATTTATTCATCTATGGAACGAAACACAAAATTTAATTTGTAATTCTAAAGAATCTATGGTACTATTTAGGTAATTCAAATATCCTCAGTAGCTCAGTGGTAGAGCAATCGGCTGTTAACCGATTGGCCGTAGGTTCAAGTCCTACCTGGGGAGTATAACTATAAAAATAAAAATGGAAAACACTTTGGATAAATTAAAAATTGGAGATAAATTTTTTAATTCTCGGTTAATGTTAGGAACAGGAAAATATAAAACAGTTACTGATGCAGTCAGTAGTATTCAAGAGAGTGAATGTGAAATCGTTACGGTTGCTATTCGTCGATTACCAACTAGCTCTAAAAATGATAGTACAAATTTTTTACGTTGTTTAGATTGGGAAAAACTTTGGTTATTACCAAATACTGCTGGGTCACAAACAGCTGAAGAAGCAATACGAATGGCATTTTTAGGCCATGAATTAGCATGTCAAATTGGACAAAACGATAATTTTTTTGTCAAACTAGAAGTTATTTCAGATCCAAAATACTTATTACCGGATCCTGTGGGAACGTTAAAGGCTGCAGAATTTTTAATTAAAAAAGGTTTTACCGTTTTACCATATATTAATGCTGATCCTATGCTTGCATTACACCTCGAAGATTTAGGATGTGCAACAGTTATGCCATTAGGATCACCAATTGGATCAGGACAAGGACTTAATAATGTAGCCAATATTCAAATTATTATTGAAAATGCTAATGTACCAGTTATTGTTGATGCAGGTATTGGTTCACCAAGTGAAGCGGCTTTTGCAATGGAATTAGGTGCAGATGGTGTGTTATTAAATACTGCGGTTGCTCAATCTAAAAAACCAGCTCAAATGGCTAAATCCATGAAATTGGCAGTCCAAGCTGGTCGATTAGGATATTTAGCAGGTCGAATGGAAAAAAAACATTATGCTAACGCCAGTTCACCCTTAGATCAAATTAGTAAACTTTAATGAAACATTCAAAACTTAAATTTTATTTTAACGTCTAAAATTGAATTTTTATTACGCTTTTCTGTCAAGATATCCAGATATCAAAAATCTAATTGATCTCAAAGTTTTAGAAGCTTAAACGAGAGTAAGAAAACGTTTTCCAAGTCGGAATAAGAGGATATAGAAATTAAGGAATAAGAGTCTTTCCTCAAAAGAGCGTGTTATTAAGAAAACAGGCAGGTATCTCTAATAATGGTAGAAAAAGCATATTCCCATCTAAAAGAACGGGTTTAGAAGAGGTTTTAGTGTTAAAGAATGGTAAACGTTTTACCAGAAAGACTAAATATGAAATAATTTTGGTTAGCAAAGAGATATTCTAAGAAATCTAACACACTTATAAGATTCCTTACAGTTTAGGTTTGAATCATTATTGATATTAAAATCTATAAGATCGTAATTTTCGATCTCAATAAATTGATCTTTTTCAAGAAGTTCATTTCTTAGTTTCTTTCTTTCAAACCATCGATCTCTTAAAATATTTAATGTTTTAATATCAATGCCAGAGGCTAAATAATATAATTTTAACCAAAAAGCATCATCTTTTGCGTATGCTTTGATTGCCCGTTCAATATTTTCCATAGTCAATTCTTTGACGACTATCATCGGGTCCATTGGAAATAAAAAATCACTTCTTTCGTTATTTATTAACGATAATATATTTTTGTGAGTTATTACCGGAACACTATACTCCTATCCATCGTCTAACTCTATAATAGCATCAACGTTGTCGTCGTCAATTTTTTCAATATCTTCTAATTCAGGTTCAAACCTAATAGACTTAATTAACATTTCTAGTTCCTAATTTAATAATTTAATTATTCTTTCATAAAAATTCTAGAACCGCGTTTTGGGTTGGTTTATTCGACTCTCCAAGAATAATAATATTATTCTCCAGAATATTGAAAATATAGTCTTGCTCCTTCAGTATAACCTGGCGCATAATATATACCGTTTGAATTAGGTAAAAATTTAACGCCCTGACCGGCTTTCATAATCAGCAAAAAGAATCACGTATATGCGGGACTCCTAATATCCGTTATAGTGTCTATTATTGAGTGCCACTAATTCGTCCAATAATCTCTAAAAAAATCCATGAAATTCATGAGTAAATTCATTAAATCGATTTTTATGTAGTATAAAATAGTTAATAATTACTAAACTTTCTTAAATTCTTTGATTTACCGGGCTAAAGTACAATTTAGCCGTTTCCAAGGAGTTAATTTTTATAGAGTCCTACCCCATAAAAATCTCAAACATATTGAACGAAGAGTAACTAATTCATTTGAAATATTATTTTCCAATTTTCAGTTCCAGAAGTTCCAGAAAGCCGTGAAAAAACTTTTCGAACTCTTAGCCCGTAAAAAATTTAAACAATGCTAAAAAATACACCAATGAATAATTAAAACGACTTTCTTCTTCAAAATTTTCAATTTTATTTGTGTTCTCCATTTGAAAGAAACTTTAAATATGCTCTGAAATAGCCTTAAAATGCTCTAGAATAGAAATAAATCAAATTTAGTTAGTCTTCTGCCTATTTTTAGCCCTCCTCAGAATTCGCGATATGGTCGCCTAAGAAATCTTGAGAAGACAACAAGTTATACTTGGGAAAGTCTGACAATTGTTTTACTTCAAAGAACAGTTCACTGATTTTCTATCTAACATTTTCATCGGTTTGTTAGAACTCCTCAAATAAGTTATAAAGATATTTTTGTCAAATAATCTTTTTAAAAAAACTAAAAAACTTTTTATTTAAAAATAGCTTCAAAGATTACATATTTCCTTTTGGTGATAGGCCTTTGGCAAATAAGTTTCTAAATAGCTCTTTAGAGCCCCTTATTTGCCTTATTTTGACCTCTCAACAACCCTTCTAGTATATTTCTATAAAAAGCTCTTTAAAGGAAAATATCTGCGGCTATTTTAATTGAAGAGTACGCTCTTGCCTTTCTTGATCAGATAACTTTTCAACGTAGGAAGAAGTAGTATCCATTCTTCGATGCCCGATTGATTGTTTCACAAATTCAATATCTTTAGTGTCTTTCCATAATTGAGAAATATAGCCAACTCGAAAACTATGACTAGTAATGTTAGGTTGATCCGGAAGACTTTTGGAGACAAAACGCATTACTCTATTCACATCTCTTGTGATCGTTTCACGACTCAACATTTGATGATGATTTGATTCAGAGGTAAATATATATGAATCCCGATCTTTCATTAGGAAAAGGAATTCAAAATCTTTTTCTCTCTCATCAACTAATTTTCTTCCCTCACGAGTTAAAAAAGCTTTATGGTTAGCAGGTCCTCGTTTTGAACGGTCGATTCCAATCCAATGAGATTCGAGTAATGTTTGAAGCTGACCGACTTTCAAAGGTAAGAGTTCGTTGATTCGAATTCCAGTTACCGTTAGCAGACAAAAAGCAATTTTTAACCTTACCAAAGTATAACTCGGACTTTCGGCTGCTTGGATCAGTAACCGATAAATTTCCGATGTGATTGGTTGACGTTTTGGTAAGCGTTTTCAATTCGCACGAGCTTCTTTTCGAGCCGCCTTTTCTTCTCGTTCTTTTTTGAGTACATTTAATTCTTTTTCAACTTTTTCTAATTACTGACTTAATTTCTTATTCAACTCTAGAAGTTCACTATTTTGGGTCGCTAATCCAATAAAGCCTAATCGCAGATCTTTTTGATTGATTTTTTGGCCCTCTAATATCAATTCCAGATCAGAACGGATTTTACTGTATTCCTCTTCCTTCCATTTTTTCAGTTTATTGGAATCCTCCTGTTTTAGTCCAGAGAGAGAGAGAACTTTACTAATATCTTCTGTCATAGATTCTCCTTAGAATTTTCAGGATAATACTCTTTCATTTTGATGAAAATATTTTGGACCAAATCTCTTAACTCCTTTTCACTAAATTCGTGACTTTCACGAAGACTTGAATCTGGGCAGTATCTATCAAAAAGTGAGACTAGTTCGTCAATTAAATCATCGAACCCTTCACATTTTGGATTAGGCTCCAAAAAAATTAATTCGGCTTCTAACCTTTCTCCTGCGTCGTTAATAGCTCGATGTTTCTTTCTTAGCTCCAAAAAATTAATTGGCCCATTTAATAATTTCTCTATCAATTCAAAATAGTGTTCTCTATTTTCCCAGTGTAAGTGAGAAATCATCATAGCTGAATATTTTTCTAATTCGAAAAAATTTTCGTCAGGTATAGGCATAGAGTCAAGAAATTTTACAAATTCTTCATCTGTAAGACTTGTTCTAGGGCTTTCTAACTTCGGTGAAGATTTTAGTAACTTTAAATGTTTTCTTTTGTCATACTGCATAATTTAATTTTTATAATTTTTTCCAATGATACCGGTGTTATTATGATTCACAGATTGTCTTTCAGTTAATTGATAACCTGTAAAACTTTCTCCGCTATCCGTTTTAATTGCGAGAAAAATTCTTGTACGATTATGCTTTAAAACATGACAATCTTGTCCCATAACAGTTTGAATTCCACATTCTCGAAAATCTTTATGTTCTGCAAACCTTTTCCAACGTTGTTGGAATGCCTTAACGTACTCATCATTGGGTGGTGTTCCACCGTCCCGAATATGACTTATAAGACCATTTTTGGCGATACTATCTAAATCTTTTTGAGTCATGCCGTATTTTGTTGGATCCATACCAAAATCTGGCGAATGATGTATATGTTTAGCGGCAGACCAAGCTGTCACTTGCTGATTCGTTCCTTCTACCGAAAGATTAGGAATCTGACTGTAGGCATTTTGGATCTTAGTTCTACTCAATTCGTTAAACCCATCATTCGTATGAGTTAAACCAAGACTTGATCCTGAATTGGAAGAACTATACCCTCCAGCATAAGGAGGACGTTGATGCGCTCTATTTTGCATCCACTCTTGATGGGGTGGATAAATAGGCTGAAAACTTTCGACATGATTATTCTGTAATCTATACAGCCAAATGTATAAAACTATAAAAGAAATATCTTTGAATTTTCCTCCACCACGAAGTTGTAATATTGCTTCGTCCATACTGATTGAACTATCCAGAAATTTAGAACTAATCTGATTAAATTCATCTAACTGTAGGTCCGTTAGAATACTCTTATCAGGTTGATTTGTTATAACTGGAGCAATTAAAGAACTAGGTTTAGTTTGACTAACCATTGAATCCAGACTAGTAAACTGAATTCTATTAATAGCAGTTGGTGGTGGTGGAAGCATTACTGAGACATTGGGAGTTAGAGCTCCACCCATACCCGTGACTCTAAACAAAAACATTTTACGATTTATTCCAGCTTCCCTTTCTGTTAAGATTTCCCCAGGATAATATTCCAACGGAAAACCCCTACCTTTTATTTTCATAGGGTCGACTACTTATTTAATTAATATTATTTTGAATAAAAATACAAACTGCTTTGAGTATCTGTTAAGGTTTTTAGTCAAAAATTCTCTAACATTGCAATATATTCCTTAGATATCAAGGATTAAATTTCTTTTTCAAACCTAAAAAACAGATCTGTTTTTTAGGTTTGAAAGACCAAAAATTGGATCAATTATTGATATTCTCTGTCTAAAATATTGACTTAGATCGACTTACTAAATTGGAAGTTAACGTGGAAACTTCTTTGAGTCGGTTTTGTTTTGTCAGGATTTCAAATTCCGGCTCGATGACTTTCAAATCCTTAAGCTCATGCAAAACTCTAACAATACAGTTTTTAAGCTTCGCACTTTTAGAAGTTGAGATAGAGACTCGCCCTAAAAATTCTTGAGTTGGAAATTCTTTTTGAACCGAAATATTACAAAAAGATTGCAGTAAAATAAATTTTACTTTTAACTCAAAATTATCTCGATAGTTTAAAAACGTTTCAGGCAAGTGGAATGGATATCGATAAAGATAGAGTTCTTCACAAATGGATAATTCCACCCACCAACCTTTTTTTCGTTCGACTTTCAGATAGGGAAAGGCAACGTAACGTCGAAAACCACCGTCAGAAAAATTTTCTGAAATCGGTTCAATTGTTTGTAAAGATTTTAAAAACTCAACTAATTTTTTTACTTGATAATGATTGTTTTTTGGTTTGCCGATGAATTCTAGAAAACTATTCACGGGAAATTGAAAGATTTTATAAGTCCGATCACCCATTGAGATGGATTTCGAGGAGCCTTCCAAACATTTAATATAATTGAGCAGCTGGATCAATCGATAGAAAAATTCTACTTTGGTTAAATCATGCATCGGCTTCTCAATTAGATAGCTTGTCGATGAATAATTAATTAATACTTCTTCTAACGGTGGTTTTTTCACTTGTCTAAAATTAGCGAGTAGCCAATCGCAATAAGAATTTTCGAGATCAAATAGTTGAATAGCTTGATTATAAAAATGTGTAGTTAAAAGCTCTTCAAATGTCTCAAATTGATCTGTAAAGAAATAATGTTGAAAATTTTTAACTACAGTTTTTTTTAATTCGATTTCAAATCGAAGCTCTCTTCCATTCGGTTTAAGGTAAACTCGAAAAAAATTGGAACTCGATAGTTTTCCGACTCGTAAAATATTATTATCGCTTTTGGCGCTTCGGTTATCCTTTTTGCTATTAATTTGTTTCGAAGAATTTTCAAAAAAAAGATTTAGATCTTTATCACTTGCTTTCAATTTTCGATCGTAACATAAATCAACCCGACCTAGATTTGTATCTTCGAAATCAAAAATAGACCAATCAAGTTTTTGAAATTTCAAATCCTTATAAAACCATTGAGCATGCCTCCCTCTAAAGCGTAAAATGCTCCCCTTCCAATGCTTGCTTGACTGATCCAACAAAGTACTTCTGCAATGTAAGGTATCGGCTAAAAAACCGGCAATTTTCTGAATTTGTTCAGGATTATTGAATTGGAAATTAAGTCTTCTGTAATTTTGTGAGTTTTCGTTTTTTTAGATACTCCCGTAGTTCCATCCTGCCCGTAAGTAAATTGCGGGTAGATGAACACTCTGACTTTTTGTTCGACATAAATTTTTTGTAGAATTTTTTAGATATTCCGTTGTAAGAATTAGAAGATATTATAGTACTCCTTCAATCAAAAAGTTTTAAGAGCACAAGGAAATTAGTAAACCTAATTTCCTTGTGCTCTTAAAATCGCATAGACTACCACGATCCCACATGCTGCTCCAACAGCAAAAGAACTTGTAGTTACGGCCAGAGCACAAACGGATCCTGCGACACCTGATAATGCCTTTACAAGTTCCTCACTCTGCTTCGTCGGACTAGGTGCCGGACTAGTAGGATCTGGCACTGGTATATCCTTTGCAATTACTGGTAATGATGATCCAAGCAATGTTATTCCAAAGATACTAAAAACAGTAGCCATGCCAAGCAAGGCTGATTTTCGTTTTGACTTTGGTAGATTTCGAGTCTTTTGAATTCTATACCAAGAGAAAATCTTGTTTGGAAGCTTTCTTAATTTCTGCATATTTAGATTTATTCTGGTTTACTAGTTTATTTTTAGTGAGTTTGGAAAAGTTACTTTCTTTTTTTTCACTTCTCCAAAAATACCTGTGTAAGGGTTTAACTTTCTAGGATTTCAAGTACTAGCAAAAGACTATTTTCTTTCTACTCTTACGATTTTGTAGAATTCCACCGTTCTAATACAAGTGTATTTGAACCATCTGAATTTTGTTGATATTTAATAGGTTGGAAACCAATTTTTTGACTTTCACCAATGATAACTTCACCTGCATATTGTTGAGCAATTTTGTCAATAAAGCTTTCAATTGGATAAGGTTGCTTCCAGAAACTCATATCAACAACTAATTCATATTCTTGACCATTCCAACAAAATCTAATGTCATAACCATTGGATTGTGGAATTACTAAATTTATATTATATGCGTTTGATGCGGAACTTTCAATTAGTTCCTTTTGTCGGTTATGGATAATATTTAATCTATTTAACGCTTTTTCTAAATAAAATAGATTTTGAAAACGGGTTTTCATATTTGTAAAATGTGACATACGTATTAGTGTTGAGAAATAAATTTATATAGAATTAAGAGAATCTTCTATTCCATCGATAACGAAGTTATGTTGAGTTGTTGGTGACCCGCATTGAATTTAAACCAACAGCCTTATTAGATTTTCCAAAAGTCTACGGGTCATATACTATTATAGTCCAATTCAATTATTTTTTACGTCTATAATTACTTTTAAAATTAGGTAGGACATTTGAAATTAGACGAGTAAGCAAAAGTAGAAGTCACCTATAGTTGAATTTTGAAGTCAAGAAATCGTATTTTAGAAACAAAGATCTTGAGAGAAGTTACCAATTCAAAATAATTTTCATGAGGAAAAAGGGACTAACAAGGACTTCTAAGAAAAAGAAGCATCTAGAATTTGGATTTCAAAAAACAGGGCAAAAATGTTTCTGACTTCTATCTCGAAAAGCGAGATGAGTATTTAGAATTAAGCAGATACCAATGTCTGATTTTTTGGAGACGCAGAAAGGAATTTGTTTTATGTATGGAAAATTACGTTGATGATTCCATTGATTTTGAGCACTTCGAAATTGCTTTCTCCCGATTCTGGTAGAAGAGCAACTCAAAATAGATTTGAAAGGGAGCTTGATCCAAAATCCGATGGGTTTGGCAATTTTATTAGCTTTTTCCAGGCTGAATGTGATAATTTTCTGGGGGATGTAGTTTCTAATTTTATCAAAGACTGCCTTTTGAAACTTCAAAAGGCTTTGAATCAAGAGTAGGATAGTTTTGAATAATTGTTTCAATCCTCTTGGAAAAGTATTTTGTTGAAGAGTCAATAAAATTTGAATTTCAAAAATTTGTTGACTTTCGAAAAACTACATTATTCCCTTAAAATTTTATTACTTTTAAAATAAATTCAAAATAAAAATGACTTTTCTTAAATCTGAAACAGTTCCAAAAGCGTATGGTGATAACCTGCCTCAAGATGAAGCAAATAGAAGATTGCTAAAGCATGGTTTAGCAGTCGGTAGTGCTTGTATATTTTGAATCCTGCAAGTCTCGCATGCTATTGATAGTGGATTAGTTGGATCTAGAATAGAGAAATCTCCTCTCAAAGAAGAAAGAAATATACCATATTCACCATTTCTTTCATTTCATGCTACTGCTAAAAAGGTTAATACTGTATTATTTATTGCATCTACCGGTGTTATCTGTGGACTCAGATGTAGCCTGTTTATCAATAACAAGACAGCCTTAAGAGGGGCAAACCCAGCACTTTGTGCAAAAAAAAAGAAGAAGAAAAAGTAGTCAAATATTTTTATCCACAGCAAGAGTGAGAGTTAATCTATATTCATCGAGGTCATAAACTACCTTCTCTGGAGCATCTAAAAGCTTACCAAAAGGCACTAAAGGATATTTATGAAAATCTTTCCACTCTTAGACGAGATGATTTGAAATAAACTTAGATGTGTCAGAAAGGCCAATTTCTACTATTTTTGGAGAAGTGAAAAAAATAGAGTCACTTTTTCAGAATTCTAGAAGAAGCTCTTGTTTGTCTAAATCAGGTTGGATAGTTTAGTTTTTTGGAATAGAAAATTAAGGAGGGAGATCTCTTCTCTCAAAATCCGACTAATGGAGATTTCATTACTGGAACTAAACAAAGACCTCCCGTCATTCGTAAGTTTATGGAAACAAATACTCTTGGTAGTAGACAATGGATTGCAAAATGATCGAAAGAAGAGAATTAAAAGATGTTTTAGGAATAAAAATTAGAATAAAGTATTCAAAAAAAAAGTGTATAATTGCGGTTAAGAAAATTACGGAGGATCGTGCTTTAAAGATAGCCCTTCTCTCAGTTTTTACTACAGCTGGGATTCAGTATTTTCACCAGGAAATTCAAACGTTATTAGTCGATGACGTCTTTACTCAAATATGCGGTAAAAAGGTCGACGGACAACTAAAAATTGTCTGTGATATTCTAAAAGATCATGAATTAGACTTACATACAAAATCTATGAAGGAATTAATCGTTACTAGTAATCTTTCAAGAGATGATAAGATTAATTTATTAAAAATCAAACTTGACTTTATTATCAATGGTGAATGTGCTGGCAAAAAAAGGTTTCTGATAGTGTCGATCATTTCTGCCCTTCTTACTGTTTGTGTTTCAGGTGTAGGTGGATTAGCTCTCTTTTTGGAAGCATTATACCGACTTTTTCAGGAAGGAAAAATATCTCGAGCTTTCTATGAGCAGATATTAAAAATTGTGAGAAAAGAATCGTTATAGAAGACTAAAAAAAGTTGTATTTCTTTCTGGACTCGAAGAAGTGAAGAAGACAAAATTAATTTCATTAATGAAAAAAGAAATCCATAAGTATCCTTACAATGCAGGAATAGGAGAAGAAACCAAAATATTTCTTTCTGATCAAATTTGTTAACAAGTTATAAGTATTACCTATAGAAATGAAATGGTCAAATTTTTTGTACTATTAAAAATAAAAATAACTCATAAAAAGAAAGAAATCGTAGTATCAGTTGCTGTTATTTTCGGTGCATTATTCGGGATGCCTAAGGAGTCACGACCAATTGGAGTTCCACCAATAGTCCCTTCGGTCTCTGAAATTCATCGTTCAGCCCCGCAACACTTTCATTCTCATGCCCCGGTTATTCCGCGCTTAGATAAAATGAGTCTTATAATTAAACAATTTGATAGTCTTAATCAACAACTTAGCAGTGGTTCAATTACGATAGACGAAGCAATTTTAGAACTTCGTGGTGGTGAATTTACTGATATAGTTGTGATTCTTGCGTTTGTTATTTTTTGTAACTGGTATGATTCGTTCTTTGGAGTAGGAGCTTTTCAAGCAAATCTTTTACCACATCAAGATCCCTTTGGTTGGTGGAGTGGTAAATATGATTCTAGAAATGTTGGACCTTCTCCTTCTAAACCTACGACGTATTTAGAGATGGAAAAACCTGCTTCAATGCCGCAGCAACAGTATTCTGGTATCACAAGATCGGAAAGACGACAGTTACCTGATCCACTAGGACGAGATGGTTTTATTAAGGTTGAGGGTTACCCACGACTTGATTTAAGGTTTAATCAAGTTGAGTTTAAAACGCTAAAACATGGACCCGATCATGGATTACCTGTAGACAGTAACGGTAAAACACCAAAAACTGAAGCTATAACTTTACGGGATTCTCTAATCGATATGCCTAATAGGCAGGATATTGTCTGGTATACTGATGGCCAATATCAAGGAGGAACAGAACGTGGTTGTGATTCTGTAAATTTATTTGATCCGGATACAAACCTTATTGCTGTTTATCAAAAACAGCCAGATGGAAGTAATTTATTTTTAACTACCTGTAGATTAACTCCACTAGAAGTAAAACATTTGAAAGATACTAATGGAAATTTTTTACCTGAGAGAATGATAAAACAGCAAAGTGGACTAAGCACAAATATTAAAGATCCTACAAATACTAACAATGACTTCCAATAAAGAGAGACATAAGCAACTAGTGATACGTTCACAAGATTTAAAGAATCAAGGAAAGACTCTTTTTCGAGAAAATCCAGAAGAGTATTCCGAATTGTTGGACTATAACATAGCTGTAGAAGAACAAGTTTTTTGGACTCACCGAGGAGAATTTTTTCTAGTAATGAAGAATTTTCTCGATAATATTATTAATTTTGATGAATTCGAAACTGCTTTTACGCTATTATATCAGAAAACACGTGAAGAGTTTGGTATGTTCGTAATAGATTTGAAACAAATCGAAAAATTTCAGCCTAGTACACGATCAGATCGGTTTGCGAGTTTTATAAACGCAATTTTCCGTGAATTTGAAGAAGTAGAAGACGAATATTGCACTAAGCAAGAGGTTAAGGATTCTGTAGAAAAGGTTTATTTAAAATTTCAAAATTTTTTGACTGAAGGGTGATAAATTATATCACTCTTATTAATTATTTTATCTTTCATCTTCAGCACTGAAACCTGCCCATTTTGGGGATGAGTTTTAACTGAGGGTAGTATTACCCACTCAAGCTATCAAGTGGCCTTAAATGTACGATTAGGGCTTTCTCAAAGGGTATTTGGTTCTCTGATCCCGTGATTAATTTAAATGAGAATATTTTATTGATTTCTACCCCCTAATACTTTCCCTCTGGGGTAAAGTTCTAAAAACGACATATTATTTTGAATAGAGTTTAATCTTTTGTATCTTTAGTTAGTAGAGTAGAAAAGTTTCAGACGTTAAAAAATGATTTCTTCTCTGAAAAGGAATCATTTTTTAACCTAACTGAATTTTCTAGGAATTAGGCTAACTACTAGAAGCGAAGTTGTATCACCTACCAATTTACCAACGTTGATAAGTAGTACCCTAACATTCTTTCAACTTCTAGGTTTGAAGAATGTCTGCTTTTTTTAATAAATAGAAGACTGTTTCTGTTGGTTGAACACCATAGCTTAACCATTTTGTTATTTTGTCAGTTTCAAAGTGAGATTGCTTTGTTATTGGGTTGTAGTACCCAACTTCTTCAATAGGTCTTCCATCTCGTCGACTTGTATTCTCCATAACAACTAATCGATATGAGGGAGAGCGTTTTCGTCCTGTTCGTTTTAATCTTAATTTTAACATATTAGAAATATATACTCGAATTAATTTTTTTTTTCGTTTTAGTAAAATCGTAATAAGTCTTATAATAGAAAGTGAGCTTTACAAGTTAGACTTATCGACGTGAATAATACTCAATCACTAATAATTCATCTAGCTGTAATTCTAAATCATTTCTGTCACAATAATCTAAAACCGTTGCTTCGTACTTCGAAGTATCAAATTTTAAATGTGCTGGTAACTCACGTGTCTGATTGTTTTTGATATTCCTTTGAATTAATGTTTGTGAGACATTTTTTTCTTTACTAGCAATGACATCATTTATTCGACACTGAAAACTAGGAATACTAACTACTTTTTTATTAACCGTTACATGACCATGATTTACTAGTTGACGAGCTTGTGCAATACTTGATGCAAAACCTAATGTAAAGCACAGAGTATCTAATCGCATTTCTAATAATTGAATTAGAACTAAGCTTGTCACACCATTTCGTCGTCGAGCTTCTTTAATATATCTATATAACTGACTTTCCGTTAAACCATAGTTATATTTTAGTTTTTGTTTTTCTTCTAAACGAACACCGTATTCCGTCGTTTTTTTGCTATTATCATCAATAGCTTTCCCATGCTGACCCGGTCGAGTTGTCTTCTTTGATTTTTTTTTTGTGAAACCGGGTAATGTTCCTAATCGTCTGCTAATTCTTAATTTAGGTCCTCTGTAACGTGACATAAAAATCAGTCAAATTTATAAGTAAATTTTTAGTAATCTTAATCTTTTAAAATTAAACAAGGGCGAGTGACCGGACTTGAACCGGCGAATGGTGGAACCACAACCCACTGCCTTAACCACTTGGCCACACCCGCCAAACTGCTTTCAATGATACTTTATCATCTTCTATCGTTTTAAGTCTAGCTTATTTATTTAAATTTTTTTTGAACTCTTTTTCGTTAACAAATATTCTATTTCATAAAACTATGTCATTCAAAAAACAGTTTTTCGTCAATGGTCACCAATTTTATACCAACAGTACTATTACTCTTTCGGACTTAATCTATTATTTTAACTATACAAAGTCTATTTTTGTTTTAGAATACAATAATTCAATTTGTGAGAAAACTCAGTGGAATAAAATTTCTATTAGAAATAATGATAAAATTGAAATTGTGACAATTGTTGGAGGTGGATAATTCTATAACTAAAATTAGTATAGAATTATCTAGTTTAGACTCGAATTTGGACATTAAAACAACTCCTTAAGAGAGTCTGAAGTTCCCCAATTATTGTTTCAACATCTTTGTTTTGTAAAGTTTTTTCATCCGATTGAAAGATTAATTGGAAACATAAACTTATATGGTTATCCGGAATAGATTTTCCTTGATATTCATCTAATAAATTTACTTCCGTTAAAAATTTAGTACCGTTCAGAAGTAAAGTTTTTTGAATTTCTTCAAATGAGACTGTTTGTTCAACAATAAACGAAAGATCTTTGACAATCTTTGGATATAAAGAATATTCTTGATAAGTAGATAATTTATTTCTTTGAATTTGATCTTTCACTAAATCTATATTAAATTCAAATAAATAGAGATTAGGCGAAAGATTTAATTTTCGTGCTACTATAGGATGGATCTGTCCAAAAATACCTAAGTAAGTTCCATCTGCGAAAGATAATTCAGCTGTTCGATAAGGATGTAAGATTTCATTATAAATCTTATCCGAATACGTTTTCCAATAGATAACAAGATTTAATTGATTAAATAATTGTTCAATTTTTCCTTTTCCTTCAAACCAACTCAGTGGTTGGGCTATATCAGACCAGTTTTGCTTCGTTTTGATTCCTCCAAAAATCCCACCGATCGATTCTTTCTCTTCAAATCTATTTAAAATATTACCTGAAAAAACGTGCCCATATTCAAAACCTTCCACGTAAGAATTTCCTTGTTTTAAATTGTCATTCACTGTTGTTATTAAATTTGGTAATAAACTTGAGCGAAGAGAGGAACAATCTGTTAGTAATGGATTAAATAATTCAATCTCATTATTGAGAAATGTTGTTTTCTTTACTAAAGAATAATGAATTAGTTCATTAAATCCTGCATTTACTAAACAAGTTGTTATTTTTTTTCGAGTCTGATAACTATCATCTTCAACTCCAATTGCCTTGATTTGAGGTAATCGAGTTAAAAATTTATTGAAACCATGTAGGCGACCAATTTCTTCAATTAAATCGATTTGTCTGGTAATATCATCGCTACGCGATGTTGGTATTTCGACTTTCCACATGAAATTAGAATCATGATAAATATACTCAAAGTTTAACCGATTCAAATAATTTGAAATTGTTGTCGGAGAAATATATTTCGCGTTTCTTTGACTATACCCTTTTACTGGTCCTAAAATTTCATTAATCGTTTTATACTGTAACTCAATAATTTGTAAATTTTGTTTTTGAGCCTCAGAAATGGTATGAAATTGACACCTCATATTTGGATTTGAGATTTTTAACAAACTAATGAGGCGATAGAATGCTTCGATTAAACAATCATCTTTCAAGGATTTTTCATATCGCGCTGATCGATCTGTTCGGAGACCTAAAAATCTGGATTGTTGTCGAATTTTTGTCGAGTTAAAAATAGAACCTTCAATGAATAAAGATTTTGTTTGATCGGAATAACAAACATCTTTATGTGGAATAATTCCGGCAATACTTAATGGCAACTTATTAGCTTCAAGCGTTAAAACTGAGTCAGTTAACTTATAACTCAGATTATTGCTGGCTAAAAAGGAATCCTCTTTCAGATTGTTTGTTAGTGTTAGCTGAAAATTAGAATTCTTTGTTTTCGAACGAATTTTATCTAAATCATAAAATTCAAATGGATACCCACTTTCTAATAATATATAATTTTGGAAATCTAGTAAATTATTCGAAGGAAGGATTCCAGAACTAATTAATTTTTGTTGTAACCATCTTGGACTACTGACATCTTCTAAATTTTCGACACTAACAGCTAAAAAAGTTGAATAATTAGTGACATCTGTTGACTGAGAACTGAAATCTGGATGGAATGCAGTTTTGTTCCAATTCTTGGTTAAGTATTTTGAAATTCGATACGGTTTATTTAATAGAGTGGCGATTTCTTTTGAAATACCTTTGATTGATAAGCTATCAGATCGATTTGCTGTTGCTGAAATATCAAGAGTGATTGTTTTTTTATCATCTAGTTCAATCTCCATGATTTCTTCAACTTCAAAACCACCAAGTGTTAATTTATCAATTAGATATTCTAAATTAACAGTTGTAATATTTATTAATTCGTTCACCCATTGTAATGATATTTGCATTTAAAAATTAGTCTTCATTTTTATAATTAACTTGCTTTTGTAAAAACTAGGCCATTCGATTGGCTATAACGTTCCATAAATCGCATAAATCGATCCCAAGCTTCAGGACTTTTCATAATGTAAATTGATTCTATTGCTTGTGGTTTTCCGTTAATAAATCGTGCATTGACATCTCGAGTTTCTAATGTACCTTCTTCATCTATCAGGTACATTCCAGTTATTTCTCCTTCTTTTGCTGTATTTTTATCTAAAATACTTGGATTCTTAAATCGAAAAGTGGCAGTTCCAGTACTTCCATCACGAGATCGTGTTAAACGTACATCTGGTAAAACTTTTTCATCAAGTCCTTTTATAAATTGAATTTTAGCTTCCATAAATTTATCCTTCTACACAACCAAAAAACTATGATAATTTTATTTTACTGTAATTATGCAGCTTCTGTAAATCACTTAATCACTTTTTATCATCTAGACATTTGTTCGACTGGGGTGGCAGGATTCGAACCTGCGAATGGCGGAGTCAAAGTCCACAGCCTTACCGCTTGGCGACACCCCAAATAAAATTACACAATTCAACATGTGTAATTTCTATTTTTACAAATTATTAGACTTTCCATTTTACTTATGATCTTTTGGTACTGGGCAAGAAGGGATTCGAACCCCTGACACCGTAGTTCGTAGCCACGTGCTCTAGTCCACTGAGCTACAAGCCCAAACTGTACTACTATAATAGTATAGAAATTCTAGTTTCGTAAAGCTTTTAGAAGAAAAAAATTTTATAGAATCCTCTTTTAAACTTGCAATATTAGTCGATGATAACTTAGAGTATCAATTCGAACATTTCTAACTCTAAAATCAAAAAACAATTTAGAAACATATATGGCAAAAAAAATTTTATATCAAGATAACGCCCGACGTGCTCTTGAACGTGGGATGGAAATAATGGTGGAAGCAGTTTCAGTTACTTTAGGTCCAAAAGGTCGAAATGTTGTATTAGAAAAAGCTTATGGATCACCACAAATTGTGAATGATGGTGTGACAATTGCCAAAGAAATCAACTTAGAAGATCACATTGAAAATACAGGTGTTTCTTTGATTCGACAAGCAGCCTCAAAAACAAATGATGTTGCTGGTGATGGAACAACAACTGCTACTGTTTTAGCGTATGCAATGGTAAAAGAAGGATTAAAAAACGTTGCAGCAGGTGCTAATCCAATTTCGATTAAACTTGGAATGGAAAAAGCTACTCAATATTTAGTAACCCAAATTAATGAATTTGCTCAACCTGTGGAAGATATACAATCCATACAACAAGTTGCTTCTATCTCAGCTGGAAATGATGAAGTTATTGGATCGTTAATTGCAGATGCACTAGCCAAAGTTGGTAAAGAAGGAGTTATTTCCTTAGAAGAAGGAAAAGGAATTACGACAGAGTTAGAAATAACAGAAGGAATGATTTTAGAGAAAGGCTTTATTTCTCCTTATTTTATAACAAATACGGATAAGATGGAAGTCGTTTATGAGAATCCGTATATCTTATTAACTGATAAAAAAATTACATTAGTTCAACAAGATTTATTACCAATTTTAGAACAAATTACAAAAACGAAACGTCCACTTCTTATTATTGCAGAAGATGTCGAAAAAGAAGCGTTAGCGACTTTAATCTTAAATAAATTACGTGGTATTATTAATGTTGTGGCAATACGAGCACCTGGCTTTGGTGAATTACGTAAATTAATGTTAGAAGATATTGCAATCTTAACAGGTGGAACTTTAATTACTCAAGATGCTGGATTAAGCTTAGATAATATCCAGTTAAATTTATTAGGTCAAGCACGACGAGTGATTGTTACAAAAGAGAATACAACAATTGTAGCAGATGGTTCTTCTTTAGAGAATATTAAAATTCGCTGTGAGCAACTTCGGAAACAAGTTAATTTATCAGAGACATCTTATGAAAAGGAAAAATTGCAAGATCGAATTGCCAAATTATCTGGTGGAGTTGCTGTGATTCGTGTTGGTGCGTTAACAGAAACAGAGATGAAAGATAAAAAATTACGATTAGAAGATGCAATTAATGCAACACGGGCAGCGGTAGAAGAAGGAATTGTTCCAGGAGGCGGAGCGACACTTGCTCATTTCTCGGAAAATCTTGTCACTTGGGCAAAGAATAATTTGAAGGAAGACGAATTGATTGGAGCGATGATCATCTCAAGAGCAATTTTAGCTCCTTTACGTCGTATTGCTGAGAATGCAGGAATTAACGGACCGGTTATTATTGAAAAAGTACAACAGCAAGAATTCGAAATTGGGTATAATGCAGCAAAAAATGTCTTTGGAAATATGTATCAAGAAGGGATTGTAGATCCCGCGAAGGTAACTCGATCTGGCTTACAAAATGCAACATCAATTGCTAGTATGATATTAACGACTGAATGTATTATTGTGGATGATGCGGGAAACTCAGATGAATCTTAAAAAGATTCATTTGAATTTCCAAAAATTGATCAGATTGGTATTTTATTTACCTTCCAAATTGCTTTCATCCTGAGAGAAGTTCTTTCGATTTAAGATCATGAGATTTTGAACTTGACCAAATTCTCAAATTAAAATTATAAATCATTTAAGTTCGACATTGGATCTGCTTGTGATCCATCATCCCCAACTGATTCAGCAGAAACCATCTCTTTCATAGCTGTTTTTAATTCTTCAAGGGACGATTGTAATGAGGCCATATTTTCAGTTTGAATCTCTTGTCGAACCTCAGCAATTAATTTTGTAACTTGTTCTTGTTTCTCTTCCGTTATTTTATCTTTCAATAATGAAAGTTCTTTTTCCGCTTCAAAACATAATGTTTCGGCTTGATTTTTTATCTCAATAGTATTCCGTTTTTCTTTATCAGCCGAAGCATATTTTTCCGCTTCTGCTAACATATCATCGACTTCGTTTTCACTTAAATTTGATGCACCTTGGATTGTTACAGACTGCTCTACTCCTGTTTCTTTCTCTTTCGCTTTTACTGAAAGTAAACCATCCACATCAATATCAAATGTTACTTCAATTTGAGGAACACCTCGATCAGCAGCTGGAATACCATCTAATCTAAAATTACCAAGACTCTTATTACCACTGACTAATTCCCGCTCACCTTGTAAGATGTGAATTTCTACATTTGTTTGATTATCAACTGCTGTTGAAAACATTTCTGATTTTTTAACAGGAATGGTTGTATTCCGTGAAATAATTTTTGTCATAACTCCACCAAGTGTTTCCACACCTAATGATAGTGGTGTAACATCTAATAATAAAACATCTTTCACTTCACCAGCTAAAATACCTGCCTGGATTGCTGCACCAATCGCTACAACTTCATCAGGGTTAACAGATTGATTTGGTTTTTTCCCAGTTAATGATTCCACTAAATTTTGAATAGCCGGAATACGTGTTGATCCACCAACTAAAACTACTTCATTTATATCTGATTTATCTAGTCTCGCGTCACTTAATGCTTTTTCAACAGGAATTCTACAACGGTTAATTAACTTTTCACACAACCTTTCAAACACATCTCTTGTTATTTCTTGCTCAATATGTTTTGGTCCTGTTTTATCAGCGGTAATAAATGGTAAGTGAATTGTCGTTTTTTCAACTGTTGATAATTCCATTTTTGCTTTTTCCGCTGCTTCTGTTAAGCGTTGTAAGGCTTGAACATCATTGGTTAAATCGATTCCCTCTTTCTCTTTAAAATCTTTAATTAACCAATCCACAAGAACTTTATCAAAGTCATCACCACCTAAACTAGTGTCACCTGCAGTTGCTAAAACTTCAAAAATACCATCACCAACTTCTAAGATAGAAACATCAAATGTACCACCACCTAAATCAAAAACTAAGATTGTCTCATTTTGTTTTTTGTCTAAACCATATGCTAATGAAGCAGCAGTTGGTTCATTAATAATTCGTAAGACTTCAATGCCAGCGATTTTTCCTGCATCCATTGTTGCTTGACGTTGGGAATCATTAAAGTATGCAGGAACCGTAATAACAGCTTGAGTTACTTCTTGTCCTAAATAATCGGTAGCATCATTTATTAATTTGCGTAAAACTTGTGCCGAGATTTCTTCTGGACTAAATTCTTTATTTAAAGCTGGACATTTTATTTTGATATTCCCATTTGAATCTGTTCCAACTTTATAAGGTAAGGTCTTTGATTCATTTGAAATCTCTGCTTCTTTCGAACCAATAAATCGTTTCACAGAGAAAAATGTATTTTCTGGATTGATAACAGCTTGACGTTTTGCAATTTGACCTACTAATAAATCTTCTTTTTTGGTATATGCAACGATTGAAGGTGTTGTTCGCAGTCCTTCTGCATTTATGATTACACTTGGTTGACCCCCTTCAATTGCTGCTACAACTGAGTTTGTTGTCCCTAAATCTATTCCTACTACTTTTGCCATTTTTTCTTTTCTTTTCTATAATTATGTTTTATTGATAATTATAATTTAGCAGAGAATGAATCCTCGAACTTGAATTTCCGTATTATTTGTTCTTTTTTAATAAAATTGTTAATATAACATATATGGACAAAAAATTAGAAATTTTCTAAACTGGATCTAAGAATTTACTAATTTTGATTAGTTTATTAAGGAAAAGTAATTTCATGTTTGACCTTGATAGAGTTAATAGGTATAGAAAATATTTGGAGGAATATTGTGAGTATAGGGTTATTAGGTAATAAAATTGGTATGACACAGATTTTTGATGAATCTGGCAATATTATTCCCGTTACAATTTTAAAAGTTGGTCCTTGTGTTATCACACAAGTTAAAACAACATTGAAGGATGGATATGAGGCAATTCAAATTGGTTATGGGAATGTTTCAAGTAAATCATTAACACAACCAGAATTGGGACATTTACAAAAATCAAATCTTCAGCCTTTAAAATATTTAAAAGAATTTCATATTGATACTGAAAAGGGTGAATTTGAAGTTGGTCAAGTCTTAAATGTAGATTCATTTACACCAGGTCAATTGGTGAATATTCGAGGAAAAAGTATCGGGAAAGGTTTTTCGGGTCTTCAAAAACGTCATAATTTCTCAAGAGGTCCGATGACTCATGGATCAAAAAATCATCGAGCACCTGGTTCCATTGGTATGGGTACAACTCCAGGACGTGTACTACCTGGAAAAAAAATGTCAGGTCAATTAGGAAACAAAATAACAACTATCAGAAAACTGAAAGTTATTCAAGCAAATGAAAAGGAAAATATTTTAGTAATCAAAGGATCTGTTCCTGGAAAACCTGGAAATTTAGTGAGTATTGTACCTTCAGACTAAGTTAACTCAAAGTAGTAAAAAAATTGAATATATTAAAATTAAGGTATGACTATTCAAAAATTCATAAGATACACTCCCTTAGATATAACGGGAAAAGTATTAGATTCTAGTAATGAATTAAAATTAAATGTTCTTGAAGATTCAGGAAACTATTTAATTCATAAAGATATGTTAAGACATTCTGCTTCTCAAAAACAAGGAACTGTTTCTACAAAAACTCGAAGTGAAGTTCGAGGTGGGGGCCGTAAACCTTGGCGTCAAAAAGGAACCGGACGCGCTCGAGCAGGTTCAAACCGTTCACCTTTATGGAAAGGTGGTGGTGTCATTTTTGGGCCGAAACCAAAAACAGTTACCTTTAAATTAAATAAGAAAGAACGTAGATTATCCTTACAAACTTTACTATACAATAAAAAGAATAATTTATTAATTGTTGACGACTTAGAAAATGCAATTACTACTCCAAAGACAAAAACATTTTTAAAAATTTGTCAGGATTGCAATATTAATTTAAATCAAAAACTATTAATAATTGTTTCAAAAAAAACAGTTCCATTAAAACTGTCAACTCAAAATATTAAAAATGTTGAATTAATATCTGCTTCAAATTTAAATACATTAAGCTTATTAAAAGCGAAGCAAATATTAGTCACACCTTCAGCAATAAATGATATAAAGGAGATTTATTGTGATTAATTCTTCAAACGTTTATCGTAGTAATGCACAAATTATCAAATATCCGATTATTACGGATAAAGCAACCAGACTTTTAGAAAATAATCAGTATAGTTTTATTGTCGATCGTTATTCTGATAAAATTTCAATCAAGGCTGCTATTGAATCTTTATTTAATGTAAAAGTTGTAAAAATCAATACATGTCGTCTTCCTCGAAAACAAAAACGCGTAGGGAAGTATATTGGTTGGAAACCACAATATAAAAAAGCAATTGTGACTTTATCTGAAGGCGATGTAATAAACTTATTTAGCGATAATTAATAAATAGAAAAAGAATCAAGTTTATGAGTATCCGTCTTTATAAATCATACACACCAGGTACACGTAATAGAGCCCTTTCGGCTTTTACTGAGATTACAAAAACGAAACCAGAAAAAACTTTACTCCAAAAAAATCATCGAAATAAAGGGCGAAATAACAGAGGTGTTATTACAATTCGTCATCGAGGTGGTGGTCATAAAAGACGCTATCGATTAATTGATTTTAAACGTCAAAAATATGGAGTGGAAGGAACTGTTGCCTCTATTGAATATGATCCTAATCGAAACGCACGAATTGCATTAATTCATTATCTGGATGGAGAAAAATGTTATATCTTACATCCAAAAAATTTAAATCTCGGTGATACAATTCTTTCAGGATCGGGTTCTCCGTTAACTGTTGGAAATGCATTGCCATTAGAAGAAATCCCTTTGGGAACATCTATTCATAATATCGAATTAATCGCAAATCGTGGTGGACAAATTGTTCGTGCAGGTGGTACCTCAGCTAAAATTTTAGCGAAAGAAGGTGATTACGTTACCTTACGTTTACCATCCAAAGAAATTCGATTACTTCGAAAAGAATGTTTTGCAACAATTGGTGAAGTTAGTAATAATGATGCATTCTTAGTTCAAAGTGGAAAAGCTGGACGAACTCGGTGGTTAGGAAAACGACCTACTGTTCGAGGATCTGTGATGAATCCATGTGACCATCCTCATGGTGGTGGGGAAGGACGAGCACCAATTGGACGTACAAGACCTTTAACACCATGGGGAAAACCCGCATTAGGAATTAAGACACGGAAGAAGAAAAAATTAAGTGATGCTTATATTCTTCGAAGACGTTCTTAATGAAGATTTTAAATATTTAATAATCAATAAAAAATAGTTTCGAAATGTCAAGATCATTAAAAAAAAGTCCATTTGTGGCTTATCACTTATTGAAAAAAATTAATAAACTTAATAAAGCTGGAAAAAAAGACGTTATCACTACTTGGTCACGGACATCAACTATCTTACCAAGTATGGTTGGTTTTACCATTGCAGTTTATAATGGAAGACAACATGTTCCCATTTTTATTTCTGATCAATTAGTTGGACATAAATTAGGTGAATTTGTTTCTACACGAACATTTAGATCCCATATAAAAACTGATAGAAAAGCAAAACGGTAACTTTTAACAGAAGTAAGATATGAACAGAATCTTATATGAAAGTCGATGTCGATGCAAAGAAAAGATTTCAATAACTCCAAAACGGAAACTAAGTGCTCGAAATGAAGGAAAAGGACTTCCGTATCCGCATGAAATGATGTCTAAAACGTTTCAAATAAGATATGATAAAAAATTATCATCTCTCGCCAAATTTATTTTGAATAGTTTTCAAAATAAATATATTTATTATGCAATTGATGACATTTTATATTTATTAAAATCAAATCCAGTGGAAAGAGAAAGCCTTTTAGGGCTTTTATATTCACCTGTTTTATCCTTACATAACAATCTCTGTATCAATTTCTTTGATATCTGGATTCAGGAAGTTTATCTGAATGAGAGATCTAAAGTGAATAAGTTTCTTTCTTCTCAGTCTCAAAATTTAGAGCCATTTACAGAGATAACAATTAAATTTTTGTATAAAACTCGAGTACCTGTTAAAAAATCAGATTCTTTATGGTAATTCAAATAACGAAGAACAGGAAACTCTCTTCCAATTGGAAGGAACATAGTTTGAATCAACTCTAGTGAGACTCAAGAAACACAAGTTAGGTTTTCAGAAAACTTAACCTATTTATCGAATTTTAATTTATGAAAAAAAATAATTTATGTCGAATACTCAATCAATCAAAGCGATAGCGAAATATATTCGTATGTCTCCGCATAAGATACGACGAGTTTTAGATCAAATTCGAGGTCGTTCGTATCAAGAAGCATTAATGATTTTGGAATTTTTACCATATGATGCCGGCGGACCTATTTGGCAAGTCATACATTCTGCTGCTGCGAATGCAAAACATAATTACGGATTAGATAAAAAAAAATTAGTCATTTCGGAAGTGTTTGCCAACGAGGGACCAAAATTAAAACGTATTCGTCCACGAGCGCAAGGACGGGCATATAAAATCTTAAAACCAACATGCCACATAACAGTTGTTATGAAAGAAAGTACTTAAGAAAACAAATTTAATTTTAACTTACCAGGATTTATTTTATGGGTCAAAAAACACATCCTTTAGGATTTAGATTAGGAATTACACAAGATCATAGATCGAAATGGTATGCTAATTTCAATCAATATGCCGATGTCTTAAAAGAAGATGATAAAATTCGAACTTATCTCAATACGATTTCAAAAGCAAATAGCATTTCAAAGGTTCTTATTAATCGAAACGGATTAAACGATCAGATTCAATTAAATATTGAGACAGGAAAACCTGGGATATTAGTTGGGGATCTTGGAAAAGGACTCGAAGATCTCTTAGCAAATATTAAGAAAATTTTACCATCCAATCGACAATTAACAATTAATATTTTTGAAGTGGAAAGAGTCGATCTAGATGCTTCTCTTTTAGCTGATCTTGTTGTCGAACAATTAGAAAAACGTGTCGCTTTTCGAAGAGCTATTCGTGAAGCTTTACAAAGAGCTGAAAAACAGAATGTAAATGGGATTAAAATTCAAGTCTCAGGAAGATTAAATGGTGCAGAAATTGCACGAAGCGAGTGGATCCGCGAAGGTCGTGTCCCATTACAAACCTTACGTGCTGATATTGATTATGCAACAAAAGAGGCACATACCATTTATGGTGTTTTAGGAATCAAAGTTTGGTTATTCAAAAATGAAATTCTATAAATGTAAACATATTTAGTTATTGAGAGAACTTATATTGTTATTAAATTAATTTATTATGTTAAGTCCAAAAAGAACGAAATACAGAAAATATCATCGCGGACGTATGCGAGGGAAGGCTACCAGAGGAAACGAAATATGTTTCGGCGATTTTGGCTTACAAGCCTTAGAACCAAGCTGGATAACATCTCGTCAAATTGAAGCAGCTCGTCGAACAATTACACGATATACAAAACGGGGAGCTTCCCTATGGATTCGAATTTTCCCGGATAAAACGGTAACTGCTCGTGCTGCTGAATCTCGAATGGGATCTGGTAAAGGTGCAGTCGATTATTGGGTAGCCGTGGTAAAACCAGGAACCATCTTATTTGAAATTAGTTCGGTACCTGAAGAAGTTGCTCGGGCGGCATTAAGTTTGGCATCTTATAAGTTACCACTAAAAACAAAATTTATTATTAAAGACAACATTGAATAATCTATGAGTATCCCTCAATTTACAGATATTATTTCACTTTCAAATACAGAAATATCTGAAGCAATTATTGAAACTGAAAATGAATTATTTAGTTTACGCTTTAAGAAAGCTACTCGACAAACGTTTCAAGCACACGAAATAAAATATGCCAAGCGTCGATTAGCCCAATTAAAAACACTTTTAACAATGCGATTAAAAGAGCTTGATCCAAAAGAAAACAAGAATTCTCAGGATCTAATTCGAAATTAGAAAACGTCCGAATCTGTCTCAAAAAGAACTATGAAATTTAAGGAGTTTTAAATGCCAGTAAAAGAAGAAATTGGTATTGTAGTTAGTAACAAAATGCAAAAGACAATTGTGGTAAAAATTGAAAGTCGGTATTCGCATCCAATTTATTCGAAGATCATGACAAAAACAAAACGATATTTAGCTCATGATGAATTTGGTGAATGTAATATTGGGGATCAAGTTTTAGTTCAAGAATGTCGCCCGTTAAGTAAACGAAAACGTTGGAAATTAGTCAAAATTATTTCGAAATCATCTTTAATTAGTTAAGTTAGACTTTTATGATTTATCCTCAAACGATGTTAACCGTCGCTGATAATACCGGCGCGAAAAAAATTATGTGTATTAGAGTATTAGGTGGAAACAAAAAATATGCTGAAATTGGCGATTCCATTATTGCTGTTGTGAAAGAAGCAATTCCGAATATGCCTATCAAACGATCTGCTGTTGTCCGAGCAATCGTCGTACGAACTAAAAAAACTGTCCGTCGACAAGATGGTATGTATATTCGATTTGATGATAATGCTGCTGTCATTGTCAATCTAGATAACAATCCTCGGGGGACACGAGTCTTTGGTCCTGTTGCCCGCGAAATTCGAGACAGAAATTTTTCGAAAATTGTATCGTTAGCTCCGGAGGTATTATAAATGAGAAACGAACAAAAAATACATCTGAAAATCGGTGATACTGTCAGAGTTATCTCAGGCTTTCATAAGAATGAAATTGGTGAGATTACAAAAATAAATAAGAAGACTGGGAAAGTCTTAGTAAAAGGAGTTAATTTTAAATTTAAACATATTAAACCTAATAACGAAAACGAAATTGGTGAAATCAAACAATTTGAAGCTCCTATTCATCATTCCAATGTAAAACTAAATATAAAATAAGTATCGTAATATGTTAAATCAACATTCATTAGAAGAAATTGCTGATATTCATCGTTTACTTGATGATATAAAAAAAGAATATGAAGAAGGTATTAAACCAGTTTTATTAAAGAATAGTCCAAAGTTATTTCAAAACCCGCATACGGTTCCGAAAGTAAAAAAAATTCAAATCAATCGTGGATTAGGTTTAGCAGCTCAAAATACAAATCTTTTGAAGAAAAGTATTGAAGAATTTGAAAAGATTACTGGTCAAAAACCTATTATTACACGATCGAAAAAAGCGATTGCTGGATTTAAAATTCGTGAGGACATGGAATTAGGTTTAACTGTAACCTTACGAGGTGAAAAAATGTATACCTTTTTAACCAAATTGATTTTCTTTACATTTGCTCAGATCCGTGATTTTCGTGGATTATCAATGCGAAGCTTTGATAAAGCTGGGAATTATACGTTTGGACTAAAAGAACAATTAATTTTTCCAGAGATTGACTATGAAGATGTGGAACAGACACAAGGATTTACAATTACGGTTGTGATCGAAAATTGTTCACCAAAATATAGAGCCACTACCATGGATAAACTATTAAATGGGATGATTTTATTTAAATTCTTAAGATTTCCATTAAATGATTGTGGTTATTACGACAAATATTCATCTTTTTCGGAGATTAATCAAGTGTGGGATCGAAAAAAACATTTGAAACGAAAACGTTGGTCTCAAGAATAAGAAAGTAAATATGGTTAGTTTATAAGGAGATAATTGTGGTAACAGATACTATTTCAGATATGTTAACAAGAATTCGGAATGCAACAATGGTCAAACATCAAATTGTGCAAATTCCTGCTACAAAGATGTCGTTGGCAATTGCATCTATACTCAAAGAAGAAGGCTTTATTGAAGATTTTGAAAGTTATACTGAAAATCAATTAAAGTATTTATTACTTTCACTGAAATATATTGGAAAATCAAGACAGCCTGTAATTTGCAAAATTAAACGAATTAGTAAGCCAGGCTTACGGGTTTATTCGAATTCAAAAAAATTACCAAGAGTTTTAGACAATTTGGGAATAGCTATTCTTTCGACATCGAAAGGAGTCATGACAAATTTAAAGGCAAAAGAGCTTGGAATTGGTGGTGAAGTTTTGTGTTATATATGGTAACTATAAGGAGTTTTTAAAATGTCACGTATCGGCAAATTGCCAATTACTATACCAGAAAACGTGGATGTGAAGTATAGTGGCTCTGAGATGACAGTCAAAGGAAAATTTGGAACCTTACAAATGACAATTCCAGAAACAATTGGGATTGAAGAAGATAATGGGATTCTAATAGTAAGTTTAAACGAACAGACACGAAATCTTCGTTCTATCCATGGTTTATATCGAACATTAATAAATAATATGGTGATCGGAGTTTCTGAACAATTTGAAATAACTTTAGTCTTAAAAGGTGTTGGATATCGGGCAGCCGTTCAAAAAGATGAATTAGTTTTAAATTTAGGATATAGTCATCCAGTCACACTTGAAATTCCAGAAGGAATATCGGTAGAAGTTGTGAAAAATACAACCATAAACTTAAAGTCTTGTGAGAAAGAATTATTAGGGTTATTCGCGGCAAATATTCGTGCCTGGAGACGGCCAGAACCTTATAAAGGAAAAGGAATTCTTTATAAAGATGAACAGATTCTCCGGAAAGCTGGTAAATCTGCCAAATAAGAAAGAGATTCTTTTCTTAAAAATTAGCAAAGTTCTTATCATCTTAAAAATTACAAATTATAATTATGAAATTTTCAAAACGAGCGTTATTGAAATTAAAAACTAAAAATAAACGATTAAAACCGACTAAATATAAAAAATTAAAACGTGAAACTTTGCGTGGTACTGTGAAAGGAACAAGTGACAGACCACGTTTATCGGTCTATCGTTCAAATGAAAATATTTATGCTCAAATAATTGATGACACAAATTCAAAAACATTAGTTGCCTGTTCTACTTTGGATCGTTCCGTAAAACTAACTATCTCAAAAGGACGAACTTGTGAAGCTTCCCGAATTATGGGAGAAAAATTAGCAGAACGTAGTTTAAAACAAAATATTACAAAAATTGTCTTTGACCGTGGTCCTTATTTATATCATGGACGTGTAAAAGCTTTAGCTGATGGAGCAAGAGCTGGCGGTCTTCAGTTCTAACTTAAAATTTGAAAATAAGTATACAAGTTGAATAAATTTTATGAGTAGCGATTTAAAACAACTAAATAAAGTAAAAAAGAATTCTCGGCGTGCTAATAATTTCCAAGAACCAAAATTTGTCGAACGACTAATCAAGATTAGTCGGGTTTCCAAAGTAACGAAAGGTGGTAAAAAATTAAGTTTTCGAGCAATTGTTGTGGTCGGAGATGAGAATGGAAAAGTTGGAGTAGGTGTGGCAAAAGCAGATGATGTCGTAAATGCATTTAAAAAAGCAAAGACAGATGGACGAAAAAATTTAATCACGTTTCCAATTACAAAATCATTAAGTCTACCTCATGATGTTAGTGGTAACTATGGAGCTTGTAAAATTATTATGAGACCTTCTATTGAAGGTTCCGGTGTTATTGCTGGCGGAGCTGTCAGAATCGTATTAGAAGTTGCAGGTGTGAAAAATGTAATTGCAAAACAATTAGGATCTAATAATTTACTCAATAATGCACGGGCAGCCATTGATGCTCTTCAAAATTTAACGACAAAATCACAAGTCGCAAAAAAACGAAATATTGATCTATAAAAAATTATTAATTATCAATTGAAAATATCAAAGTGAAGATTACTAAAGAAATTAGAGACATTATCGTCAAGCGTTTAGTAGTTAGTCTTGGAGTACTCCTATTTATTCGGATAGGAACGTTTCTTCCTGTTCCAGGAATTAATCATAGTGATTTGGCGTATTATATTCAAACACATTCCCTTACAAAAAGTCTGGTAAGCACATTTTCTGGTGATAATACCTTTGTCATTGGATTGTTTACATTAAATATATTCCCATATATAAATGCGTCAATTTTAGTTCAACTTATTATTAGTTTTTCTCCAAATTTGTCAAAATTACAAAAAGAAGGCGATTTGGCAGGACGTCGAACACTGAATCGGTTAACACGTTTTATTACCTTAATTTGGGCGTTTATTCAAAGTATAAGTGTCGCAATCTATTTAAAACAAATTTTGTTTGATTGGAGTCTTGGATTAGCCTTTGAAATCGTAATCTGGTTAACAACTGGTTCCATGATTGTTTTATGGTTAAGTGAATTAATTACCGATTATGGACTTGGAAATGGTGCGTCCTTACTAATTTATACAAATATTATTTCAAGTTTACCAAATTTGTGTCAAAAAGTAATGACAGAAAATGGTCAAAATTTACCCATCTCGGCAATCGTAGGGGTTGTTTTCTTAGTTTTCGTTTCGTTATATGGGATTGTCTTGTTACAAGAGGGAGTTCGAATTATTCCGTTAATATCATCCAAACAATTAAATCAATCTTCATTACAAGATTCAACGACGTCAAATAATTATATACCATTACGTTTTAATCAAGCCGGTGTCATGCCTATTATCTTAACTACGGCTGTCTTAGTGATTCCTAATTATGTCAGTAATTTAGGACTTTTTCCAAAAATCAGCCTTCCAGGGTTTCTGGAATCATCAAAATTTATTTACTGGATCGGTTACTTTGTATTAATTCTTCTTTTTAGTTCGTTTTATTCCACAATTGTTCTAAATCCGAAGGATATTTCCGACCAATTACAAAAAATGGCCGTCACAATTCCCGGAATTCGACCCGGAATTCAAACCACTTTTTATTTAAAACAAGTGATGAAACGAATCACACTTGTTGGTGCTGTTATGTTAGCTGTTCTAGCAACGGTACCAAATTTTATAGAAGTAACACTCAATATTTCCAGTCTAAATGGATTAAGTACAACATCATTATTAATTCTGGCAGGTGTAGTCTTGGATATAGTTCGTGAAGTTAAGAATATTTACTATTCTAATATTTACAATAATATGTATCAATAAAATCAATCAAAAATTATTAATTACGAAAGAAAAATGAAAGTTCGTCCATCAGTAAAAAAAATGTGTGACAAATGTCGAGTAATTAAACGACATGGAAAAGTTATGGTAATTTGTTCAAATCCGAAACATAAGCAACGTCAAGGATAAAATACTTTAAAAGGAGTTCATAAAATGGTTAGATTAGTTGGTGTTGATTTACCAAGAAATAAAAGAATTGCTTATGGTCTTACCTATATTCATGGGATTGGGCTTACAAGTGCGAGAAAACTTATTGAAATAGCAAAGATTAGTCCGGAAACTCGTGTGAGTGATGTGAGTACAGAACAAGCAATTGCATTACGGGAAGCGTTAGAAAATCCAGAGCTAAATTTAAAATTAGAAGGTGACTTGCGAAGATTTAATGGATTAAATATCAAACGATTAAATGAAATAAATTGTTATCGAGGAAAACGACATAGAACGAATTTGCCTGTTCGAGGACAACGAACTCGAACAAATGCTCGTTCAAGACGTGGTTCAAAGAAGACGGTTACTGGAAAGAAAAAATAAAAATATTTTGAAGAGTCCTAAATCTATCAAATTTATCTATTATTATGGCACAAACAATTAGAAAATCAACTACAAAAAAAGAGAAACATAATTTTACGAGTGGAATTGTTCATATTCAATCAACATTTAATAATACTATCATAACAATTACAAATCTAACAGGGAATACAATTTCCTGGGCTTCGGCAGGCAGCACAGGTTTTAAAGGAGCTCGTAAAAGTACTCCTTTTGCCGCTCAGACAGCTGCCGAAAAAGCTGCTTTAGAGGCATTAAGTACTGGGATGAAAAGTGTTGAAATATTAGTCAAAGGTCAGGGATCAGGTCGTGAAACAGCTATTCGAGCGATCGAAGGTGCGGGATTTGAAATTACTTCGATTCAAGATATAACCCCTGTTCCACATAATGGATGTCGACCGCCAAAACGCCGTCGAGTTTAAAATTTATATTTCTACGAAATTTAAGTATGAATGATATTTCGATTAAATGTCTTAAATCAGAAAAAATTCAATCCGGTGCTAGTTATGGACAGTTTTTAATTAATTCGTTACGACCAGGGCAAGGGATCACAATTGGAAATCAATTAAGACGAGTGCTATTAGGTGATTTAGGTGGGACAGCAATTTCAGCAGTTCGAATCGCAGGAGTACGGCATGAATTTTCAACAATTCCTGGGGTTCGAGAAGATATTCTTGAAATCTTATTAAATTTAAAAGGAATTGTTCTCAAAAGTCAAACCACTGATTTAGAATTTGGGCGTTTAAAGGTTCAAGGACCAACAGTAATCACAGCTGATTTGATACAACTACCATCGAACGTAGAAATTATAAATCCGAACCATTACATTGCAACAATTTCTACTTCCAATGTTCTTGAAATCGAATTTAAATTTGAATATGGAACTGGTTATAAATTAGCATCACAAATGTTTGCAAATGAGTCTGATAATTATTTGCAATTAGATACAATCTTTATGCCGGTTCAAAAAGTAGATTTTAAAATTGAAAATGTTTATGATACTACTAATAATATAACGGAGCGATTGTTTATTGATATTTGGACAAATGGGAGTATTTCACCCAATGAGGCGATACGATCTGCTGCTCAAATTATTATTGACTTATTTACTTCCTTGCTTCAAAATAAAGATACAACTCAGAATAAGGAAGAAGAGATAAAGACTCATTCAATCAGTATTGAGCCATATACAAATATTGCAATTGAAGAATTACAACTCTCGGTTAGAGCTTATAATTGTCTCAAAAAAGCTCAAATAAATACGGTTGGGGATTTATTGCAATATTCTCCAGAAAAATTACAAGAGTTGAAAAATTTTGGACGTAAATCTGCGGATGAAGTCTTTTCAACTTTAAAAAATAAGTTAGGAATTATTTTAAAGTAATTGATAGCTTTCCTGAAAACTTCTGAAATAACTTTTACTATTAATTCTTTAATTTCAAATAAAAAACTATGAATTCATTAAATAAAACATTTTTACCAAGTGAAAAATACGAAAACCGAAATTGGTTTCTGATTGATTGTAAAGGGCAAAAATTAGGTCGATTAGCAACACTAATTGCGACATTATTAAAAGGGAAGAGAAAGCCTCAGTATCACCCTTCAATTGATGTTGGTGATTATGTAATCTTAGTAAATGCTGATTCCATCATCGTCAATGAAGACAGTAAACATTATCTTGTCTATAATCCAGGAAGACCTGGAAGTTCGTTAAAAATTAAAAATGTTTCTGACTCTCTTCCAACCTTAACAATTGAAAGAGCGGTAAAAGGAATGTTATCCGAAACAGAAACCAAAAGATTAATGAGAAGATTAAAGGTATATCGAGATCAAAATCATCCACATGACGCACAAGATCCGATCAATTTAAATGTGTCAAATCTAGAATTCAATCTCGAATCAAATGTTCCAAATTTTTAGTGGATCACTCGATAGAAGATCTAATTCAATTGGTCTAGGAAATCATTGATAAAAATAAATTAAATTACTACTACTTTAAGTATATGAGTTCTACTATAAAATTAGCCTTTCAAAAAGCTAATATTGGTCTTGGGAAACGAAAACAAGCTGTTGCAAGAGTCTTTCTTGTACCAGGTGAAGGAAATATTATCATTAACAAAGTCCCAGGTGACAAATATTTACAATATAACGAAAGCTATTTAAATACGGTTTGGTCTCCTTTAGAAAAATTAAATTTAGAAAAACAGTTTGATATTATTGCTTTAGTGAAAGGAGGTGGACTTACAGGTCAAACTGAAGCAATTCAATTAGGAGTCGCTAGATTACTCTGTCAAATGGAAAGTCAAAATCGTCAAATATTAAAACCATTTGGGTTTTTAACACGTGATTCGCGAATTAAAGAGCGGAAAAAATACGGTTTACGAAAGGCTCGAAAAGCTCCACAATATTCAAAACGTTAACAATTTATAATTTATATCAAGATATGCCAAAATCTGAAATACAGCCTACATGGTTTGCAGACGCACCAATTTTATGTGATGGAAAGCCTTTATGTTTAATTGGATCAACAAAGCGTGAATTACAAGTTGATATTTGGTTAGCAAATCATCCTTTTTATACCGACTCACAAGTTCTTGTAGATAGTGAAGGTCGTGTTGAAAAATTTATGAAAAAATATCAATTAGATTCAAATGAACAATAATTCAATCAAATTATTTATCGATAAATTTTAAATTTTATGCCAACTATACAACAATTAGTTCGTTCAAGACGTATCCAAATAAAAAAGAAAACAAAATCACCTGCACTTGTGAATTGTCCGCAACGACGTGGTGTTTGTACCCGCGTCTATACAACAACACCCAAAAAACCGAATTCAGCGATTCGAAAAGTTGCACGGGTTCGATTAACATCAGGGTTTGAAGTGACAGCTTATATTCCAGGAATTGGTCATAATTTACAAGAGCATTCGGTTGTTTTGATTCGTGGTGGTCGTGTCAAAGATTTACCAGGTGTTCGATATCATATTATTCGAGGTGCCTTAGATACCGGAGGGGTAAAAGATAGAACTCAAGGACGTTCCAAATATGGGGTAAAGAAACCAAAAGCTGAAAAATAACAATATAAAAGAAAAAAATTTCTAAATTAAATTATGTCTCGTCGAAATATTTCAAAAAAACGATTTCCTGAAGCGGATTCTGTTTATAATAGCTATTTAGTAAGTTTACTGATTACAAGAATTTTAAAGTCTGGTAAGAAAACCATAGCCAACAATATTGTTTATCAGGCCTTTGATATTATTCAAAAAAAAACAAATGAAGATCCATTAGAGATTTTTGAAAAAGCAATACGTAACGCAAGTCCGATTGTCGAAGTAAAAGCACGACGAGTAGGAGGTTCTACCTATCAAGTTCCTATCGAAGTAAGTGGATTTAGAGCGACAAATTTAGCCTTACGGTGGATTATTCGCTATGCTCATCAGCGCGCTGGACGAAGTATGTCAATTAAATTAGCGAATGAAATTATTGACACAGCAAACGATATAGGTAATACTATAAAGAAAAAAGAAGAAACACATAAGATGGCAGAAGCTAATAAAGCTTTTGCTCATTTTAGATATTAATTTCAACTGAATTTATTCTCGCTAAAAGCTAAAAACGAAATCATAAATTTAAAAATTGAAAGGAATTAAAAATGGCACGTGAAAAATTTGAACGTACAAAACCGCATGTGAATATTGGAACAATTGGTCATGTTGACCACGGCAAAACAACTTTAACAGCTGCAATTACTGCAACTTTAGCGTTAGATGGAAACAGTGAAGTGAAAGCCTATGCAGATATTGATGGGGCTCCTGAAGAACGAGCACGTGGTATTACAATTAATACTGCCCATGTAGAGTACGAAACGGAAAATCGTCATTATGCTCACGTAGATTGTCCGGGTCACGCAGATTATGTCAAAAATATGATTACTGGAGCCGCTCAAATGGATGGAGCTATTTTAGTAGTTTCAGCAGCGGATGGTCCAATGCCACAAACTCGTGAACATATTTTATTATCAAAACAAGTTGGTGTTCCAGATATTGTCGTTTTCTTAAACAAAGAAGACCAAGTTGATGATGCGGAATTGTTAGAATTAGTCGAATTAGAAGTGAGAGAATTACTTTCTGCTTACGATTTCCCAGGTGACGATATTCCAATTTGTCCTGGATCTGCCTTACAAGCAATTGAAGCAATTTCATCAAATCCTGATATTCGTCGTGGCGATAATCCGTGGGTTGATAAAATCTATGCTTTAATGGATGCAGTAGATGAATATATTCCAACACCAGAACGAGATACTGAAAAAACATTCTTAATGGCAATTGAAGATGTTTTCTCAATTACAGGTCGTGGTACAGTTGCCACAGGTCGTATCGAACGTGGAATCGTGAAAGTAGGTGATAACGTAGAAATTGTTGGTATTGGTGACACACAAACTACGACAGTTACTGGGATTGAAATGTTCCAAAAAACATTAGAAGAAGGTTTTGCAGGTGATAATGTTGGTATCTTATTACGAGGTGTTACTCGAGAAGATATTGAACGTGGAATGGTATTGGCTAAACCTGGTACGATTACACCACACACAAATTTTGAAGCTGAAGTTTATGTTTTAACAAAAGATGAAGGTGGTCGTCATACTCCATTCTTTACAGGTTACCGACCTCAATTTTATGTACGAACAACCGATGTAACAGGTGCTATTACTCAATTTACAGCAGATGATGGGTCAATTGTAGAAATGGTAATGCCTGGTGATCGTATTAAAATGACAGCTGAATTAATTTACCCAGTTGCAATCGAAGAAGGTATGAGATTTGCCATTCGTGAAGGAGGACGTACTATTGGTGCAGGTGTAGTTTCTAAAATTATTAAATAATTAAAAGTTTATATGGAAATAAAAACGAATGCGAAAATTCGTGTAAGATTAGAATCTTTTAACCATGAACTTCTAGTTTCTTCATGTCAAAAAATTGTGAAAATCTTACAAAATACTTCTTTAAATTCAATTGGGGTTGTAACCTTACCCACACATAAACGAATTTATTGTGTATTACGATCACCTCATGTTGATAAAGATTCAAGAGAACAATTTGAAATTCGAGTTCATAAACGTATCTTAGAAATTTATTATGATTCAGAGGCTGAAATTTTTGACTTATTGTCAGAAGCAGATTTACCACCTGGAGTCTTTTATCGTATTTGTTTATCCTAAGTTATTAACTTAGGATAAACAAAGAATCAAATCTTATTCTCTTATTTTTTAGAATTGTTTTTCCAGTCTTTGATTCCCTAAGGCAATAGAAAGTGCGACGCTGATTGAAGCGCCTCCGCCAACTGCTATTCCTACTTGGGCAGCCAATGCCAAGCACTTTAACGGGTATTTGATATTTGGCGGCAGGCAATCAATTAAAATGCCTTTACTAGCTTTTAGACTAGCTTCAATGGGATCTGTACAGTTATGCACATTTTTTGCCAGCCTAGCAAATTTAGCCGCTTCGCCAATTATTGGGATATCCTCGACAATACTCATTTCTTAAATCCCCCATGTAAGTACTTCAATTACTACCTTTATCGAACCGGTTGAGTTAGGAATTACATAGTTTAAACCAATCCCAACCGCAATAGCAAGAATCTTTTCCATATATATATAATTTATTTACTAATATTAATAGAGCTATTTACTATTCTACACTAAAAGACCTAAAGTCGTTGAAAACTTTGTGGCAAGAAAATATTCTTGGCAGTAAAAAATGGATTTCAAAATGGTCTAAAAACTAATATAATTAAAGTATATTTTCTGCATAAAAATTACAATAAGAAGCAACATTTGGAATTGTTAAAAAAAAAACTATGAGTATAAGCTCAGAAGAGGATTTTTATGAACTTAGAAAAGATTCATCCATGAGAAATGATCATTTGGATTGGTGTATTCGTGAGAATTACCTAGAATTATTGGAAGATTTTCGAAAGGGGAAAATGAAAGCTTTTGAGTTTTGCATAACCTTCGAAAAAACAGGTAAATTAACGGGTGATATCATAGATATTCTAGAGTCGAATTTAATCCTTTTATCACCTGATGAAAAATCATTAGGTTTTTCAGATTTCCTGGAAGAAATTTTTGATCTTTGTAGCACGCATCTCGAAAACGAAGAGTTTGATGATAAAAACTCTGAAGTTGAGTTTAAGAATTCCATTGAAGAAATTTATTTTAAAATTCAAAAATTTTTGAATGAAGAACACTGAAAGATTAATTTATACCTCTTCTTGCTATCTACCTAAACTTGATGGATTTGTATTCTCGAGCATTTTCGTACCGTTAAAAGCATGCTTTTAACCAGAGCATATTTTATCATCTTCCAACCGAATTATTTTATCTTTTATCTGCACCATGGCTTATCTACCCTACTCAAACTATAGGCATTTTAGGGTCCTCTCAGAAGACATTCGAATATCAGATCCCTGAATATAAATAATAGAAATATTTGACTTATTTTTAACCATCCCAGACTGTCAATAATATAAAAAGTGTAGTTTATAGACATAAATTTGGAGCGTGTCTAGGACAGTCTGGGATGGTTTATGCTATCATTTTTATACAAATTAGTTATTAGCGGAGAACTGATATTAATGACCAGACATTTTGAAAAAATTTCTAACAGTAATCGATACGAATATGCCAGGAAGCGGAAAATTCTTCTCTTGATGCACAAAAAGCTGAATTAATCAAACTCGGTGTTCCAGAGGAAAATATTTATCTTGAAATTGGGTCCGCTACCGATGCAATCCAAAACCGACCCATCTTTTTGAAACTTATCAATCAAATTTTAAAGGAAGGCGATTTATTAGCAGTCACCAAACTTGATCGATGCTCTCGTAATACTTTAAGTTTTTTACAACTTAAAAATCAACTTGCTGAAAAAGGTGTTGCTTTTTGGGTTTTGGATTTACCGAGAGATTATTTAGAAAATTCTCCTTCCAGTCAACTTATTTCTACCGCTTTAGCCGCGATTTCGGAATTTGAAACTGCTCGGCGGCGTGAGCGACAACGACAAGGAATTGAGGCAGTCAAACAAAAAGATAAATACAAAGATTGGAAAAGTGTTATCACAAAAGATCTGATTCAAACTGTTGAAAAATACAAAAACTTAGGAGTTTCTGCTACTGAAATTGCTCGAATAACTGGAAGAAGTCGAAGTACAATTTATAAACTTTTAAAAGAGGAATTGGGGTATATTTCAAATCAATTAGTCAAAGGGGAGAAATAGAGCAAATAAGGGGCTCTCAAGAGCGTTTCAGGAACTTATTTGCTTTCCATATCCCTTTCAGTTGGCGAAGTCTTTTCTGATTTCGAAACATAAAAATGATTTACGGTTAAAAGTTCAATTGATGAAATCGTTAGCTGTCAGTAAGCAAAAAAAAAACAGATAAAAAGCACCGCCAAAAAATGTAGTATTTTACCCTTCGAAATACTACTAAATAGCAGCTATATTGGGGTTTGCTTCAGCTTCTCAGTAATTATTAAGCTTAATTTTTAATCTTAACATGCCTTGTTTAGTATAACCATGTCATAGATCGTCATATATTTTTCCGATTTAATTTTTAACGAATGATAATAGCTCTATTTTTAAGATTTCTCTCTATTTTTGAGATAAATTTCAGTGCAACTTTGGATGCGAATTTCACATATCTAAAATAAGAGTAAAGAGCAACGACTTGTTTTACTATTGAATAGTTTTTGTTAGATAACAAAAGTTTTGCTAACCCCAATATCGATCGTTTACTGAAAATTAGCGGTGTAACGAATCCAAAAGGACCTCTACCTGGTTTAATATGCCTATAAGCCCATAATGGTCTTGATCCTCTAGTCGGACGATTTCAAATATTCCCTCAACTGGCTTTAGGAACAAATTGACCCCCAAGGACTGTACCACGGACTAGACTTGGATCGGAACCCATGTCTTTAGCAAACTGTTCGTAAATCCTTTGATTCAACTTCTCCGATTTTCTCAATGTAACGCTAGTTTGAACCATTTCATCCATGTAATCATCGGCAACTTTATTTGCTGCTGCCCCAGCACCGACTGAACTCACATCTTCACCAATTTCACAAGATGCATTAATCGAAAATGTATCTTGAAAGACTTGCCAAAACCGATCTCACCATTGGACATCACTCTTAGACGTTTCCAAATATTCCTTAGCAAGGATTAAATTACTTAATGATACGATAAGTAATGTTGAGACACAAGCCGTTGAATATTATCCATATGTAAACCAGAAGGACGATAGTCATCCAAAATGGAAACATACGGATTGGAAACCGGCAGCGGATGTACTCTACTTACAAGTTGTTGACTTGGTTGATGGTGATCCAATTTTAAAGGAATATTAGGTCTAATAAAACCAATTTTAATAGCTAAAAAATAAAGAGCAAATTGCAATGATTTTAAAACATTCCCATCGGTTCTATTTAACGCATAAGAAAACGCCCCTAGAATAGATGAGGCAAATAAAAAGATTACAAAAACGTTGCAGAAGACAAGAGTGTGACTAGATTGAAAAACCAAACTGTAATGGGATAAAACTGCACAGTTTTGAAACAGATGAAATCAAGATGTTTTGTCGCTTTTCAAACTAAGACTGGAGAAAGTTTTAGCCGTTATCAGTAAAATCAAGAACAATCTGAGAATCATAATAAAGATGGTGTACTGTAAGTAAGTACTGAAGAAATGTGAACTGATTTTCGATTTTTACCAGCCATTTCTGGGGCCAATTCATCCCTATATTGAAATGGGTAGGTTAGTTTTTTTTGTGTCATTTTAAATTTGTTTCCCGTATTTTCATTATTTCCATACTGTAAAAGAGTGTCCCTAATACGGACTGTTTTTACAGTATGTAAATTTCTATAAAATTCTAAATCCCTTGATTTCAAAGGATAAAAGTTTCTAATAAAAAAATTCAATTAATTTCATATGGAGTCTTACACCGTAAAAATCTCAAACATATGAAACGAAGAATAAATAAAATAGTTAAGTATTTAAATAGAAAGTTTTTCATAAGGAACAAAACCTTCCGAAATATTGTGTATAGTTGATTCTTCTACACAATGATGATATCCCTCAGAAATTATTTTATAAATTTAAAAAATTCTAACTCAAATTCAAATAAGGCACGTGTTGTATTTCCACCAATAAAGACTTTTTGTTTCTCTTGAATAATCCAAATTTGTGAATAACTAATATAGCTAATCAACGTGCTAATCATTAAGAAGAAAAATCCCGTATAAATAATAGGAATACCTGGATCGGTTTTAATTTGTAATCCTGTAGAACTTATTATTTCTAATAAGGTGAAACGAGGATCTGAATTAAGACTTTCATTTAATTCTAAATTTCCTAAAAAGATTCCGAAATCATTATAAACAGAACAATACCCCTGTAAGTTATCGGTTATAAGAATAATACCTTCCTTCAGTGTTGGATTACTAGGAATCCAAGATAACCAAACTTTATTTTTATTACTTAAAATATTGACTAATGGATATTCGACTATTTGTTGGCTTAAATTTTGAAATCTTAAACCTGTTAAATTCCAATCGGTTTGATAATAATAAATTCCTTTATAAATTAAGGGAGAGTTGACAAAACTAGTTTTTCGTTCAATTTCATTTCCTTCATTATTTAAAATGGATATATCCGAATAAAATTGTGAAATTGTTTTTTGTTTTGTATATGTAATCCAAAAGTCATTGATTCGAGCTGATATTTTGGGAACTATCGTTAATTGACCATTATTTAGAATATTCTGAATATGAAAAGTTTCTGTCTTTGGTATGATTTCTTGCGCCTTGAAGCCTAATAAAGAACCCATAATAGTTCCAACTAAAATCAATATCATACTCAAATGAACTATGATAGGAGCAATTCGACCTATTAATCCTTTATAACAATAAACAATATTTTTTTGTTGAAAGATTGAATATTGACTTCGTTGTAATCTTAACAAAATCTTATTGAGATTAAAATCATTTAAAATCGTTGATATTTTTAAACGACAAAATTGCTCCGTTGTTCGGAAAAATTGACAACGGCGAGCAATTTTTAACGAGGGTAGTTGCTGCAAAAACGTACAGGTAATTAAGCTAATCCCAAATAATAAAATAAGTGTTAAAAACCACCACGTTTTATAAACGTGGTCCAACCCAAATTTTAGTATTCTATCCCATGATAAAAATCCAAAAAGTTGATTTGTTAACGGATAATTAAGTTTATAGGTTTCAATAGATTGATCTTGTTCAATCACTGTCCCAATAATACTGCATAAACTAATTAATAATAAAATGAAAATAGCAAACCTTAAGTCTGCTAATAATCGAAAAAATCTTTGTTTCATTGAATAAGATTACTTTAAATAGATGTGTTTTGAGGAAGCCAAACGAATCCGACCGGATGAAGCCCAATTTTGTAATTTCATCATTTGTTCGTTTTCCAGGTGAGCTAACGGAATTATTTCTTCAATTGCCATACAAATATCTTCTGTTGTAAATTCACGTTTTTCATAAAAGGCATGAAACATTCCATCAATAATACTTTGACGAATTTCGGCCCCAGAAAAAGATTCTGATAATTCTGCTAATTTTGAAGAATCGAATAATTTCCAATTATTTGGTCGAAACTCTTTTAAATGAATTTTAAAAATTTCTTCCCGTTCTTCTTGTTTTGGTAAATCTAAGAAAAATATTTCATCAAATCGTCCTTTTCGAATAACTTCAAGCGGCAATAAATCAATATTATTAGCTGTTGCAATAACGAAAACAGGTTTCGTTTTTTCAGATAGCCAACTAATAAAAGTTGCCAGTACTCGATTACTTGTTCCACTATCTCCTTTACTTTCAACATTACTAAATGCTTTATCAATTTCATCAATCCATAAAATACAAGGTGATATTGTCTCGGCTACATTAATCATTTGGCGAAGACGAGATTCCGATTCACCTACAATTCCACCGAATAACTTTCCAACGTCTAACTTTAATAAAGGCAATTGCCAATCATTGGCAATAGCTTTTGCAGTTAACGATTTTCCGGTTCCTTGAATCCCAACTAACAATAATCCACGAGGTGTCGGCAATCCATAATTTAACGCCCGTACTCCAAAAGCCGTTTTTCGTTTTTTTAACCAATCTTTTAAATTATCTAAACCACCAAGATCTAAAATTTTTTCATTGGCTGACCAATATTCGAGAATTTCTGTTTGCCCTATAATTTGTTTTTTTTCACTTAGTAAGACAGCAATACTATTCTCATCAATTGTTTTGTACGTTGCAATTATTTTTGATAAAACTCTTCGAATTCGTTCCAAGGATAAGCCTTGACAAGCTCTACTTAGACTTTCAAATAATTGTGGCTTCAGCTTTATATTTAACGAATTAATTAATCTTTCTAATTCTTGATTAATTTCACTCTCAGATGGTAATTGAAACTGTAAAACCGTTATTAAATCTTGTAATTCTGCAGGAATATTTAATTCTGACCCAATAATAATGATTGTTTTTGGTTGTAATTTTAAAATTCGACTAATATTTCGCAATTTACGAGAGATTGAAAGATCAGTCAAAAATCGATTAAAATCTTTTAAAATAAATAAAGCAGGTGTTTCCGAACTTAAGCGTTCTACAAGTTCTAATGCTTGTAATGGATTTCTCTTTGCGAATCCTTCATTATTTGGATTATTTGTATATCCATCGACAAAATCCCAACTATAAATACTTCTGTTCAAATTCGTTTTGATATTTTTTCGAATCACGTATTCGATTCGATCTTCTTCAATTGTATTTATATAAATTATTGGATATCGAGCTTTTAAAAAAAGGGTTAATTCCTCATTAAATTTCATAGAACAATTCCTCAAAAGAATCAATTTGCTGAATTAGTATTATATGAGTTTTAAATAAAAAATTTTTTATTATTAGAGGAATTCGAATAACTCACTCTAATAATTAAAACAATTAACCACGAATTGTTAAATTTTTTCGACCTTTTTGACGTCTGTTTCGTATCGTTTTTCGACCTTGTGGTGTTGCCATACGAGCACGAAAACCTGAGACTCTTAAAATAGAATAACGTGTCTTATTTGAAAGTGTACGTTTTGTCATAAATTAGAATTAATAAATTTTTATAAGATTGATGATCGGAACAAATCATAAATTATTAAATGTCGTAATACTTCTTCACGAGTTTCAAACATGTAGAAAGCATCTTGCTTATATTCATAAAGTGGATTGCGTTGCCCATACCCACGCCAACCGACTGCCTCTCGTAAGAGCGACATTTTTTGCAAATGCTCTCGCCAAATTCGATCTGTATTAATTAAAATAATACTTCTTTCTAAATTTTCGAGTATAGCATCCCCATAAACCGCCATTTCAGTAATTTTTGACTGATATGTTAACCAAAATTCATGGAATAAAAATATTTTTATTTCAGAAGGATCAAAGTCAGTCAAATTTGGATTTTTTTCTTTGAAAGACTTTAACTCTAAATTTCTTCCAAATAAATTTTCAAGCAATCCTATCGTTTGCGGAGCATACGATTTTTCTTCTTTTAATTCTAATAAAATCTCAGTAATAATTTGTTCGCCATATGCAAAGATATTTTTTTGAACGGAAATACTTTCTAGAATTTGTCGACGTTCATAATAGACAATATTTCTTTGTTTGTTTAAAATATCGTCATAATCAAATAAATTTTTTCTTTGTTGATATGCTCTCTCTTCTACTCGTTCTTGAGCTGAATCTAAACTTTTAGTAATAAAAGTTGATTCTAATGGCGAATCGTCAGTAAGTTGATCTTGCATAAAGTTTTGAACTTTTGGACCACCAAATAAACGTAATAAATTATCATCTAAACTTAAAAAGAATCGAGAGGTTCCCGGATCACCCTGTCGACCACAACGACCTCGTAATTGATTATCAATTCTTCGAGAATCATTTCGTTCGGTACCAACAATATATAATCCACCCAAATTTTTAACAATCTTATTCTCTTGTTTTTGATGTTTTTGATTGTAGAGTAAAAGTTCATTTAATAAAAATCGGATGGAACATTGATATGAAATTGTAGGAATCGAAACCCGATCGTTCTCTCTTAAAATTCTTAGTACATCAATATCGGATAAAGCTAAAAACTTTGCATCTGTTAGAAGTGACAATAAAACACTTAAGAACTTTTGAGATGTTCCGTTGAATTTCTTTAACAGATTAAATTCTAAAAATTTCGTTTTTTGAGAAATGATAGAATTTTTTGAGACTGTTAAGATATCATATAATTCTTTTTGTACCTTAAAATTGATATTCCCACCTAAAATAATGTCTGTCCCTCGTCCAGCCATATTAGTAGCGATGGTAATGCTATTTTTCTTTCCAGCTTGGGCTACAATTTCGGATTCACGGCGAATATTTTCAGGTTTAGCATTTAAAATTTGATATGTTAAGTTATATTCGTTCAGCAATTGTGCCAGCATTTCTGATTTTTCGACAGTCGTTGTCCCTACTAAAATAGGTTGGCCTGTCGATGAAATTTTATTACAAGCTTGAGCAATCGCATTCCATTTCGAAAACTGATCTTTATAAATTAAATCGGGTAAATCGTTTCGACGGTTTGGTTTCGCTGTCGGTATAGTTTCTACTGATAAATTATAAATTTTTTCAAATTCGATCTCAGCCGTCTTCCCCGTTCCAGTCATTCCAGATAATTTTGGATAAATCAGAAAGAAATTTTGATATGTGATAGAAGCAACAGTTTCTGTTTTTTGTCGTATTGGCAAATTTTCTTTTGCTTCTATTGCTTGATGTAAACCATCGCCCCATCGACGGTCCGGCATGATTCGACCAGTAAATTCGTCTACAATAATAATACGATTATTTTGAACAATATAATGGACATTATTAAAGAATAAAGCATTTGCTTTTAAAGCATTAATAATATAAGGAATCCATGGATCACGAGGATCATATAGATCCTGAATACTTAGAATTTTCTCAATCTGTTTACTACCTTCTTCTGTTAAAAGAACATTTTTATTTTTTTCATCAACTTTGAAATGAGTATTAAGCTCTAAATATTCTGTAATTTCAGAAGCAACAATATATTTTTCAACTGGAGTTTCGATATTGTTAGAAATGATTAAGGGCGTTTGAGCTTCATCAATTAAAATGGAATCAACTTCATCAATAATACAATAATTAAAAGGACGTAAAACAACATCTGTTAGATTTAATGCCATGTTATCCCGAAGAAAATCAAATGTTAATTCATAATTCGTAACATATGTGATGTCCGCTTTATAATTTTCTCTTCGTTCAATCGTAGACATACCTTCTTGGATTAAGCCCGTATCTAAGCCTAAAAATCGATAGATTTGTCCCATTGAGACTTGATCTCGATTTGCCAAATAATCATTGACAGTTACAATATGAACACCTTTATCCGTGACTGCATTTAAAAATGCTGGTAAAGTTGCAACCAGAGTTTTTCCTTCTCCGGTTTTCATCTCAGCAATCTTTCCACTATTTAAGACAAGACCCCCGATTAATTGAACATCATAATGACGTAAACCTAATGTCCGAGAACTTGCTTCACGTGTTACTGCGAATGATTCTGCAATTAAAGAATCTAAATTTTGAGTTTGTTGATATTGGTTTTTAAGATGAAAGCTTTTCGCCCTTAATTCACTATCGGTGAGTGTTTTTAAATTCGTTTCTAAACTATTAATTTGATTAATTAATGGTTGGTACTTAGTGACAAGTGAATTCCTCTTAAATGGGTTTTTTAGCATTGTAAAATTATTGACATAGTTATTAGATAATAATATTTATACGTTTCTGCTTTCCATCTTTATAATCAAATTTCACAATTCCATCATTTAATGCAAATAAAGTAAAATCTTTACCACATCCTACGTTACTACCTGGCTTAAATTTCATCCCACGTTGACGAACTAAAATATTTCCAGCTCGAACTTTTTGTCCTCCAAAACGTTTCACACCTAAACGTTTCGCGTTCGAATCTCGACCATTTTTTGTACTTCCTGCACCTTTTTTATGTGCCATATGTTTTGACTCCTATTTCATTAATTAATTAGTTCACAACTATATCTTCAATAAGAACTCTTGTTAATTCTTGTCGATGTCCTTGTTTTTTACGCGTCTTTTTCTTCGGACGCATTTTATAAACAATCTTCTTTTTACCTCGTAAATGTTCTAAGATCTTTCCTTTAATCTTGACACTTTCTAAGTATGGTTTTCCAATTAAAACATTTCCTTCATCATTTAATAATAAAACTCTGTTTAACGTGATTTGTTTTCCTAATTCAGTAGGAATTCGATTAAAATCATAATATTTACCTGTTTCAATCCAAAATTGTCTTCCACTTATTTCGACAATTGCATATTTCATAATATAAACTAATTGATTTTTATATATCTTATCATACTAAACTATTTTTTCATTTGTCAAATTTCTTAGAACTATGTTTTAATTCTTTGCACTATCTTTTAAGCGTTTTAATTGATAATAAAAGAATTCAAAAGCTTTTGATTTATAACACTCAGGATTACTTAAGATAGATAACGTTCGAGTTATTTTGATGTTTTCTATCTTCACAATAGCAATTGTTTGAAGTTCAATTTCTTTTTCAATAGCTGAAGAAGACACAAAAGCAGCCCCTAACCCTACACTAACTGCCGTCTTTATTCCTTCAATTGAATTTAACTGCATAATAATCTTTAACTGTTTCGTTTCTATCTCATTTTGTCGTAAAATAGTGTCAATAAATCTTCGTATCGTTGAGTTCGAATTTAATGTAATAAAGTTTAAATGATAGAGATCGTCTTTCTTAATGACTTTTTTTTTTGCAAAAGGATGAGATTTGGGAATAATTAAACTTAATTCATCTTCCACAAAATGTTCGACTTGTAATTTTTTGCGGAGTTCATAAGGTACTTCGCCACCAACAACCGCAATATCAACTTCTCTATTAAGAACATTTTTTGCAATTATACGTGTAGAATTTACTTGAACTTTTAAATCTATTTGGGGGTAGTTTTGAGCAAATAATGCTAAAAATCGAGGCATTAAATATGTACCAATGGTTTGACTAGCTCCAACTGTTAAATTTCCTCGATCCCCATTTTTTAAATCTATTAATGCTCGACAACTTTCTTCGCAGAGTGCTAAGATTCGTTCGGCATACTGTAGAAAAACTTTTCCATTTTCTGTTAATGAAATTTTATTGTTTTCTCGATTGATTAACAGAATATCAAGATTTTTTTCTAATGTTTTAATTTGTTTACTTAACGAGGGTTGTGAAATATATAAGATTTCGGCGGCTTTCGTAAAACTCTTCTCAGTAGCAACTGCTTTTAAAATACGTAATTGTTGCAAAGTAAAAGGAAGCATTTTTCAATTAGTTGAATATTAATTAGTTGAATATTATAGAAAAATTTTATGATTTTTGATACTACGGATGGAGAGACTCGAACTCTCAAAACAAAAGTTACTAGAACCTAAACCTAGCGCGTCTACCAATTTCGCCACATCCGTTTTACAAAGTGAAAGTTTTTTCTTTTGAAATAAATCTTTAAATAAAATTTAAAGATTTATTCATCTACGTAGATACTATAAACAAAACTTGTTGTTTTACCTCGTAACATTGATTTTGCTAAAGATAAAGATTTTTGTGCTGCTTTAGCACCTTTTCTTTTCCAATTAGCTTTCCGAGCACGTTTTTTCGATTTCGATGTTCGTTTTTTAGGGACAGCCATGAGTTTGAAATTCTGAAAATATGTTACTAGAAATAGTATAGTAATTTGTTTGCAAAGTCAATGGACTGCGGCCTGAAATTTTTATAACATCGTTTTCTACTACGAAACTTAACGTGATAAACGTTGAATCTGTTGAATCGCTAAACGACCTATGTTATATAAAGCCCATGAGGCTGCCACTAAGACTGGAGCAGCAATTACAAGTAAACGAGTATCCATAAATAAGAATCCTTTCTAAATATTCAAAGTAAATACAGAAAATAAGCGTAAAATACAACCATATTAGTATACTTCTATATTATATATAAAATTTGAAATATTTCTGAGAGAGTTGTTTCTAAGATTTTGGTCTCTTTTTTCAGAAATTTATCCTATCCGACAAAAGAGTGAACAGATGTTAAAATTAATTATTAATATTTTTGTAATCTGTTGACATTATATTTAAGAGTCAATATTCTATTTAATAATTCTATTTAATAGAAATTTACATTAATTATTCTTATCAGTTTAGCTGCTATAACAATGGATAATTTATTCTTATTCTTTTCAAATTATTGGCAGAATCCATTTTAGACAATAAATAGTAACATTCATGACATACTCTTATTAGCAATAGTAATAAAAATATTTCGCGAGGTAAAAAAATAATGATTGATTTAATGAAACTTCCCATAGATCCTATGGAAGTAGCCGAAGACACTCCCTTTTTGGCACACTATTTTCCTAATATTTTCGCCGAAGCTCTAGTTCGTCTAAATCCACGTAGATGGCCTGCTTTTACTGCTGGAAGTGCTATGGCAAGTGATATGCCAGATATTGCCGATAAACTTCAAACACCATTCAGTAACTTACTTGTTGCAAAAGAATATTTGGAAACAGCCCAAAGTGATGTTCAATGGCGCGATCGGCTTTGGCAAGTTGTTCAAGATACAATGACAATTAATTTCGCATCTGAACAAGGTGAGTTTTTAGGATCATTCGGAGCAGGAGCTGCTTCTAATAAAATTGCGGATGGTTACCTGGAAGAAATGGTTGATACTGCAGTAACTCTGAATCAGCAGGAAAAGCTCAATTTGGAAATTTTTAAACAAACTGCCCGTGAACAAAATATAGATGTTTCTAAAGTTCGGGGTGCTGGATTAACGCGTCAATTTGTTCCTGATTCTATATGTCTATAATCAGAGCAAAAAGTTGGTTTGGAATATGTTTTTAGAGTCACTCGAAAAGGCCGTAATTTTTCAGCTAACCAATCGGTATACAAATATTGAAACGGTAATAGTTTTCCAAAATAAGAAATGTACTGTTCAACTAATTTTGATTCTAATTCTTCAAAACAATCCTCGACCAATAGAGAATTGCAATTTTTAATAAAATTATTTCTCAATTCTATTTCAAATTTTAATGAGTTATCAGTGGGATAAATTCGAGCACACCGAGAGCTTCTTCGGCTTGCAATTTTTAAAATTTGTTGATTTAAGGAAGACTCAAATTTAGCATTAATTGGTTTTCTTCTAATTTCTTCATGACTCGTGCGTAAAAACTGAGTAACTGAATGAACTTCATCCGATTGCAAGGGTCGTAAATAATTTAGATCAAAACGGCTTAAGATACCCAAATCAAACAGATCCCATTGAATTTGGTTGGTCTTCGCAAGTTTCTAAAAAGAAGCTCCACTATCATCGGAAATGCTACTGCAGTATCTTTCCAGTGTGGAGTAATATTCTTTCTAAATCTAATCTGATATATATTTTTCGAATTATATTTGATAGATTCATCAAAAGCATTTCGATATTTCCTATCAGTATCATAAGAATTAAATCCAAGCTTATAGAAATAATTAACTAAATCAGCTTTACGACTCTCATTAAGTTGCTCAAAATTAAAAGTGACATAATCGACTATTAAACCTTCCGACTCAAAAGTTAATTTATTTAGCATCATATGTTTCCTCCGGTTTGACTAATCTATTTGATACGTAACCTAAATGCTCTTTTAAGACTTTGTAAATGGTAGGACAACTTACTCCAGTTAACTTACTAATATCGGTAACAGATAAGTTTTTACTTTCTTTCAAATGTTTAACTTTTTGAATCAAAGTTTTAGTAATCACTGTTTTCCGTCCCTGATACTTTCCTTTTTTTTGAGCAGCCCGGATTCCTTGTTTTTGACGCTCTTTTCGTCGATTATTTTCAAATTCCGCTATAGCTGATAAGGTTGTAACCATAGGCTTATTAGTAGCTAAATCTACTGAAGTTGGTAAATCTAAAGCAACAAAGGTAATATTTTTTTTGAAAAGAATATCTTGTAACTTTAAAAACTCAAGAGTATTTCGACTACATCTATCAATAACTGTATCTTCTACAACTTTTAAAAATTGATCCGGCTACTATTCCGTACACTTTTATTTTCCTTCTAATTTTAGAATACCGTAAACCATAACTATCCCACATGCTGCACCAACAACAAAAGAATCCGAAGAAACCGAGGCTGCTGTACCTGATAATGTCTAAAGGCAAGTTCATCACTCTGCTTAGGACTAGGCGGACTAGGAGTCAAGTTCGGATTGGAATCTGGCACTGGTATATCCTTTGCAATTACTGGTAATAATGATCCAAGTAATGTTATTCCAAAGATACTAAAAAGAGTAGCCATACCTAATAATGCTGATTTTCGTTTAGACTTTGGGAGATTTTTAGTTTTTTGAATTCTCTATTAAATATCAGTACAATAGTTTAACCCACTTCAACCTTGTTCCCATCTTTTATCTTTAATAAATCTTTGTACTGAAGACTTTCTTCTAGATAAGTAACTCTCCTTTGAGTAATCAATGGAAGGTATCGGCTGAAAAATCGGCAATTTCCTGAATTTGTCCAGGATTATTTAATTGGAGATTAAAACTTAAAGAATCGACCTTCAAATCCTCGGAATCAAAATTGATAGTAGTCATGTTTTTTGAATTTTATTCGATCCTAAATTTAGTAAACACTACTGTCTCACATAATATATATTCTCGTATAGAAATAATCAACGTATAGAAGAAAATTTCAAATGACCAAAAAGAAGCGTTATCGGGATCAATTAACTTCAGCAATGGCTCAAAAAAACCGAACAGCCGTTCAAGATTTTGTTAGAAAAAGAAAAAAATATTTGTTTCTCGGGTATTTCCTTATACAGTGTGGGCAACTCGTCTTGGATTAGGCAGACCAATTCTTAAATGAGAATAAAATAAGGAGTTAAATAGAAACTAAAAATAGAATTAAAAATTTTGAAGACGAGATTCGTTTCATTTATATGTGATGAAAGAACTAACTTTGTCTTATACTTGTATTTAACAAGTACTTCACTTGGGAAGAATTATAATAACAAAAACTTTTTTATGACAGCAACTTTAGAAAGACGCGAAGGCGTTTCATTATGGGAGCGCTTCAGCGCTTGGATTACTAGTACTGAAAACCGTTTATACATCGGTTGGTCTGGTTGTTTAATGTTCCCTACATTATTAACAGCTACATCTTGTTTCATCATCGGATTCATCGCGGCACCGCCAGTTGATATCGATGGTATTCGTGAGCCAGTAGCAGGTTCTTTATTATACGGAAACAACATCATCAGTGGTGCAATTATCCCTAGTTCAAACGCTATCGGTATGCACTTCTATCCAATTTGGGAAGCAGCTTCAATTGATGAGTGGTTATACAATGGTGGTCCTTACCAATTAATCGTATTACACTTCTTATTAGGTGTTGCATCTTACATGGTTCGTGAATGGGAATTAAGCTACCGTTTAGGTATGCGTCCTTGGATCTTCGTAGCGTTCTCTGCTCCAGTAGCAGCTGCGTCTGCAGTATTCTTAGTATACCCAATCGGTCAAGGTTCTTTCTCTGATGGTATGCCTTTAGGTATTTCTGGTACTTTCAACTTCATGTTAGTATTCCAAGCTGAGCACAACATTTTAATGCACCCATTCCACATGGCTGGTGTTGCTGGTGTATTTGGTGGTTCTTTATTCTCAGCTATGCACGGTTCATTAGTAACTTCTTCTTTAATTCGTGAAACAACTGAAAACGAATCTACTAACTACGGTTACAAATTCGGTCAAGAAGAAGAAACTTACAACATCGTTGCAGCACACGGTTACTTTGGTCGTTTAATCTTCCAATACGCTTCATTCAACAACTCTCGTGCTTTACACTTCTTCTTAGCTTTATGGCCAGTTGTAGGTATCTGGTTAACTGCTATGGGTATTAGTACAATGGCGTTCAACTTAAACGGTTTCAACTTCAACCAATCAGTTGTTGATTCAGAAGGTCGTGTTATCAACACATGGGCTGACATCATCAACCGTGCTGATTTAGGTATGGAAGTAATGCACGAACGTAACGCGCACAACTTCCCATTAGATTTAGCTTCAGGTGAAGTATTACCAGTTGCTTTAACAGCTCCAGCTGTTAACGGCTAATTCATTAGCTTTTTAAACCTTTAATTTTTAGAATTAAAGGTTTAATTCTAAAGTCTTCAATTTACTTTTTTTTAGTTACCAGATCAATTCGATATCTTAGAAACTCCACGATAAAAATTCAATCCTTATTTTTCACATCTTGGTGTATCTTTAATTCCTTCATTCGATAACACGCCTATACCTCCAACAACAATATTTGTCATAAAAAATTTTAAATTTCGTTTCGAAGTGTTTTTTGGTTGGTGACTTGCGGTGAATTTGAACCAATCTTGCAAATAGAAATATTACCTGACCCTTTTTAACTATTCTGTCTCACATATTGCATTTTTCTTAAGCAGATCAACTTTCTTGTCGACAATATCAATTTACAAGGGCCATATCTCAGTTTAATGAGAGGTGTTTGCAAATAAGTTTCTCAAACGCTATTTAAAGGAGTCAATTCCAATCCAATGGATTCTGGTAATGTTTGATGCTGACCGACTTTTAAAGGTAAGAGTTCGTTGATTCTAATTTCAGTTACCGTTACGAGACAAAAAGCAATTCTTAACCTTACCGAAGTATAACTAGAACTTTCAGCTGCTTGAATCAGTAACCGATAAATTTCAGGTGTGATTGGTTGACCTTTTAGATTCGCACGAGCTTCTTTTCGAGCAGCCTTTTCTTCTCGTTCTTTCTTTAGTACATTAAATTCTTTTTCAACTCTTTCTAATTGCTGACTTAGGTTTTTATTCAACTCTAGGAGTTCACTATTTTGGGTCGCTAATCCAAGATCTTTTTGATTGATTTTTTGGCCCTCTAATATCAGTTCCAGATCAGAACGGATTTTCCTGTATTCCTCTTCCTTCTATTTTTTCAATTTCTTGAAATCCTCCTTCTTCAGTTCAGACAGAGAGAGAACTTTCCTCATTTCTTCTTTCATAGTTTTTCTAAATAGATAAATATTGATTTTAAAGGCCAAATAAAGCCCGCTAAGAGGGTGTAATCATGTTTTACGAATATCCCTCATCAGTAGATATTAAATTCATGTCTTTCAAGATGTTTGCAAAATTAGAAGACTTTTTAATCTCGGTTAACTGATTCGATTCCCAACATTTTATATCTCGGGCTACTATGCGGTCTAAATTACTATTCTTAAATGTTGTTTCAATAAATTCACACCCCCAAAAATCACTCTTTCTAAATTGGGAATTTCTAAAACTACTATCGTTGAATTCTGCTCTGGTTAGGTTAGAATTCACTATCTGACAGTTTTCAAACTTACAATTCCAAAATTGACATTTCCGAAAACTTAAATGATTAAAGTTACAATCTTTAAAATCACAAGATCCAAAAACCTTTCCCAGTAAGTCTAATTCTTCGAATCTACATTTTACAAAAATTATTCCAGCCAGAGCATTCCATTCTATATACTGATCCAAATCAATTTCATTTGTAAAAGTCTGATCACGAATTTTGAAACGACTCTCTCCTTCAAAATTTTCAATCCTATTTTTATTTTCCATTTCATTCCTTATTTATTATCATTTAAGAATTGGATTCCCTCCGAACTATCTGCATCTTCTGCTCCTTTGAGGCAATATTCTTTGACAATTTCTTTTTCATGTGGCGGGACGTATGCCATATCGACAATATGTCAAACATTTTCACTACTTTTGGGGCCTTGTTCTAATTCACAAAATTTTTCTTTTTGATCCACAATTCTTTTTCCCATTTTAAATGCCATAGTCTTTATATCTACTTTACTGTTTTGTTTTCTCAAAATTTCACTACCCACTGGGTGTTTGACATCCATATGAGTATAGGGTGCTTAAAATCTAGATCTATAGATTTACAAATTGGTTGTTCTATCCGTTGGATATTATCGATAAGACCTTCCATTTCAGCATGAATAGCTGTTATAGCTTTATCAACGGTCGTTTTATGAAAGACTTCTATATTTGCTTTTGGATCTTTAGCTAATTCTTTAAATTTTTCTTCGTCATACTTTTTTGTATCAAATCTTTTAGAAAGAGGTGGAGAATTAAACTCTTGTTGATATTCTTTATATTCTTGACTGAGACGCTTAGACATTGTTTCCATGGATGAAGAAGCTCCACCTAGATTTTGATTTCCATTAAATTGCTCTTGGTTAATTTTGACATTGTTTCGACAAGACAACGGTTTATTATTCAGACGTGAGCAATATTGTCGCTGGGGAGTAAAACTCTCTGCAAATATACTCCCACCTCCAGTTTTTCTTGCGTTTTTTAATGCGTCTGATTTTACCCGTGGTCCAGGACCTGATTTTCCTAGATCACCTCCGCGACTTATTAAATTAACTCTAGAAGTCTCAACTACTCGAACAATTACCGTTTTAGACTCATTTGAAAATGAAGAATAAGATTGTATTGGTTTGTCGAATTCAAGACTAGCTGACCACAACGTATAAGTAAATACAACAGAAACAGATATTTTTTTCCCAGTGTTGAAAACAAAAACTTGAACTGCTTTTCTATTTTCGTGAGCCATTTCTGGGGTTAATTCATCCCCGTATTGGAATGGGTAGCCTATCATTTGAAATTTGTCTCCTTTCTTTTGGTTATTTCCATACTGTAAAAAACAGTCCATATTAGGGACACTTTTTACAATATGGAAACTTCTTCTGGAAGTGAAGTTAATAGATCTTAAAACTTTTTAGTTTCAAAATATTTTACCATTTCGGAAAAGATTTCTTCAATCGAACTTTTTAACCTCTTGCTAAATAAGTAAATTTGGAGTCGCATTAGAAACAACTTCAACCAGATTAACTGCAATTAAAGTACTTTTACTGGCTTTTTGAATGAGCGAGGAAGCTCCCTTTATACAGTCCCGACTTTCCGTAACTACTGCTCCTCCGGCACCTACCTTTACTACCTCTTCAGCTAATTTGCTAATCCCTTCACTAGTAGAAGTAGTATTGGGATTTCCCCAGAATCCTTCGAATAGTTCATCTGATACGCCCGCGACGACTTCAATTACGAAACCCCACCCTGATACTCTAAGACCAAATGGCATTACTGACCTCCTTGCGAAGGTTTTTCAGGGAAACTTTTGTCCATAGGTTTTTTGCCCCAGCGCTTGCCTAAAAAATAAGCAGCAGTTAACAAAATAGCTTTGCCTATAAGACGACCAACTCGATAACCGTAAGAATTTTTATTCACCATAAGTAGATTTAATAAAATATAGTTTGAATCAATTGTTGTTTTGGAATAAATATAACATACTCTAAATTAAAAAAGAAATCAAGACTTCTAAAAATTTTTTATAAATTTGAAGTATACTCTAAAAGGTAAATAGTCTAGTTTGAAAGGAATGGAATATTTCTATGGAGGGGTTGGTATATTGAAATGTCTTCTGAGAGTGCCCTAATCTTCGATTTAAGGGGGCTTGATAGTTTGAGTAGAGTGAGAATACCTTTAGGTAATATTGAGTGGAAAATATGGAGGTTTTAGTAGTAAAGATGAAAGATAAAAGAATTTGGTTGGGTTTTTGTGTTAGGTGGGTAAAATTATATAAAAATTAAAACGACTAAAAATTACTGGTTTTGGAAAAGTGATTTTATTTTTGTCACTTTTCCAAAAATCATCTCAGAAATCCAATACTTAGACTTCTTTGAATTCATTTCCGCTATGATAATGGGTAATTAATGTACGAATTAGACTTTGATAGATTGAACTTGGTCCATCTGAAGATGGTAGATAATAAATCTGAGATAGTTTATAATTGGTTCCTAAAGATTGATTAACTGATTCTAAACTAGCAAGTACTTGCTTTAAAACTTCATCTTTTGAAGGTTGATTTTTCTTTTTTTTCGGATTTCTAATCTGAACTTCAATTACCTCTGGATTCTGTTCAATGTTTTCTGCAAAAGAAATGCCCAGAAAACTGTCGTGATTACCGGTCATTCTAGTTATTTTATAAATATTATCTTTTTTAGTGAATCCCATTTTGTTGAGTTTTATTAATAAGTATATAAATATTGTTAATATTGATCTTCCCATGGCGCGCCATCAAAACGGCTTTGAGCCTGATCATGTGCTTCCGAATATCCTGAGCCATATTTTAATTCGTGATGATCCAAGTAACATCGTCTTGAGTATGAGTTCCAGTTTCGAGCCGCTTCCAAGCTAAGGCTTGTTGAATATTGGCATCAAATCTTCGGTACTCGACAGGCTCAGCAGGAGCTAATCGATCAAGATAATGTTTATTATAAAAAACGTGGTCTTTTACATTTTTGATATTATCCGCTTTGAAACCTATATTTTCGGCAATATCACAGATGTCAGTATCGCACTCTCTAATCGAATCATAGATTTGATCAGCTAACTTATAACCTAATTCATAAGCATCTTCACGATAAGGGTTTTTGAGAATATACATTTGATCACCGACTTCTATTCATTTGATCCAGTTTTTCACCGATTCCTTCAGAGATAGCCATGAAAGAGTAAGAAAAATTATCTGCCGTAATTTTATTGTCCAGAAAATCTTTCGCTAAGTTGATATATTCGTGTTTTTCTGAAGAATGAAAATTTTCTGCAATTGTCACCAGAAATTTTAATAGGGTGTCAAACGCTTCAGGATCTTCCTTGTCCAAATATTTGTTGTTTCTTTTAAACTTATTTGAGTATTTTAACAGTTTGAAAAAACGTTGTTCCATTGAGATAGGTAAATAGTTTAATAATTAATCGAGTATATTTAATCCACGTTGTGGATCACTAATTGGCTGAGCTTTTGTAATGTGATCAGCCAATTTACCTTCAGTAGTTATACCAACAAAGAAACCGTATTCGCCATATTTAATTGAACTCTCTTTTGCATAGGCGAAAGTTTTCTAGTGAAATTGGTGGTTTTATCTCAAAGTTCCTTGGATCATTTTTTGAATTTTTAAAATCCCCTCTTTAATCCGAGTTCGTAACTCATTCTCATCAATTTCACCTGCCTCTCTAGTATATTCGATACTTTCTAAACATTCATCCGAGACAAAAGCTTCGCAATCTTCATAAACTTGGCTTATAATACGACTAAAGTTAAAGGCTTTAGAATCTACAGGAAGATCAATTCCTGCTTGAAAATTCATTTCTAATTCTTTTAAGAATTGATCGAATTTCTTAATATGGGAGAAACGAAGTTTAATAAATTCTTCAGTAAATTCGTCACCAGATATACTAGAATTTAGAAAACCTACAAATAATTTTAAGTATAAATCCTTCTATTACCACAAAAAAAAATTCCATAAATAATCGTCGTATTTTTTGAATTCAATAAATTGAGAATAGTTATACGATGTATAAGGCTGTTCTGTTAGTCTTTTAAAATCCACTAAAAATTCATTTTGACGTAAATTTTGTTCCATATTTGATGTAGAATTATCTGAATGTATATCATTATTAAAATGTTAAAACTAAAGTTCACCACCATTATCATTATTTATACGATTCATATGATTTAGAACGTCTTGAGCGCTCATACCATGTCTCATGAAGGAAATATCTTCTAATCGATCCCAACGATCCCAATCTTCACCTATGACACCATGCCGTTTAAATCGCTGGTAATCTTCTATGGAAAAAGTACGAGTGCTTACATACTCTAAAGAATCTCCTGAATGACTTGACGACTTATATCATCAATGAATAAGTAACAATCCCGTGGATCATGATCTTTCGAAATCTGAATAGCTTTCGAAACGTAGGTATTTGAATCTTGAACTAATCGAATTTGTGCATCTCTAAATTCTGTTTTGTTCTTAATAGGCCTTTGTATTCCTTACGATGTTTCTATTTTTTAGAAACCTGTTTTTTAGGCCATTTAAAGTTTTTTTTCAATTTACCTAATCGCTCCGCTTTACTAACATCTTGAACCCTGTCAGTTAAATTTTCAGGTGTTTTAAATTGAACTTCTTCTTTCTCCACGTTACTCGTTACATCAGAGATGTTACTTTTACTAAGGTCTGGCCGATTCTGAGCTTGTAACGGCTTTTGAACCTTAGGCGTTGGCCCATACTAGCCTCAGCTAAAATTCATTCTAAAATCGGCAGGTTGAAAGAAGTTTGAGTGGTGAAGATGAAAGATAAAATAATTCGGTAAATTTATTTGGGAAGACAATGAAATATGCTCTCAGCGATTGAACGGAGTGAACAGGGGTCTAGAATGAAAATAAATCAAGTTTAGACAGGTAAATACTGTTTTTTTGGTAACTGAAATTACAGAGACCATTAAAATAATAGATATTTGCTGGTGAAACAGGTAATTCCTAAATCTAAACGAAGAATTTCAATTGAAATTTATTGGAATCTAAGCCCATAGAAATCCTAAACACAAGTTCAATAAAAAATGAATTTTAGAAAGTTTCGATCCTATTAATTTAGAGAATTAACTTCAGATTTTAAAAGTTGACCATAAATTTGAATATTCAATATGAATAATTCTATTGGGAACGGAGGGACTTGAACCCTCACGCCTATCACTAGGCAACGGATTTTAAGTCCGTCGTGTCTACCAATTTCACCACATTCCCTAACAGATATCAGTTTTAGATTAGTTCTAAAGATAGAGTATCAGATATTATCTGAAAAATCAAGATGAATCTAAGATAATTTTTGTTTCTTTCTAACATTCTAAGCTTATTGAGTACTTTCTAGTATTTTCGAACTTTCTAATCTTAGTCATTAGTCAATAGATCACTCAAAAAGTTATCTAAGCTTCCCAATCTTATTCTCAAAAGAACCTAAGAGGCGGCACCCAGATTCGAACTGGGGATCGAGGATTTGCAATCCACTGCCTTACCACTTGGCCATACCGCCGAACTTAGACTTTCTATCTAATTATAGTCTATCAACAAAGAATTGTTTCAATAAAATATTAAAAATATTCGACATTTTCTATTTTGGCGTATAATACTATAGTGGTGGATCTTATTATCTAGACACCAGTGAATAGAAAATCTTATTTATAAAATATAAATAAAAACCTTATGTTTGAGAAGTTTACAGAAGGCGCAATTAAAGTAATCATGCTGTCGCAAGAAGAAGCTCGACGAATGGGGCATAATTTTGTTGGGACAGAACAGTTATTACTAGGAGTAATTGGTCAACGTCATGGTATTGGAGCAAGAGCCTTAAAAAAATTAAAAGTTACTCTGAAAAAAGCTCGAAAAGAGATTGAATTGTATATTGGTCGGGGTACAGGATTTGTGGCATCAGAAATTCCTTTTACTCCTCGTGCAAAGCGAGTTCTAGAAATGGCTGTTCATGAAGGGAAAGATTTAGGACAAAACTTTGTAGGAACTGAGCATATATTATTAGCGCTTATTGCTGAATCCGATGGTGTTGCAATGCGGACATTAGATAAATTAAATGTCGATATTCAGAAATTGAGAAATTTAATTTTAGCCTATATTGAAGAAACGCAGGAAGAAATTTTACGTCCTTTAACACAAGCAGAGAAGTTTTTATTAGAACGTGAAAAGAAAGGAAGCCCGACACCAACTTTGGATGAGTATGCAGAAAATATTACCAAAGAAGCAATTGATGGAAACTTAGACCCGGTTATTGGTCGAGAAAAAGAAATTGATGATGTTATTGCTGTTCTTGCAAGACGTACGAAGAATAACCCAGTTTTAATTGGCGAACCTGGTGTTGGAAAAACAGCTGTCGCGGAAGGTTTAGCTCAATTAATTTTAACTGAAAAAGTACCAGATTTTTTAGATGGTAGTTTAATTATGGCATTAGATCTTGGATCAATACTTGCCGGTACAAAATATCGTGGTGAATTTGAAGAACGTTTAAAACGGATTGTCGAAGAAGCTCAAAATGACTCGGCCGTGATTATCGTGATTGATGAAATTCATACGCTAGTTGGAGCTGGTGCTGCGGAAGGAGCTGTTGATGCAGCCAACATTCTAAAACCGGCGTTAGCGCGTGGTAAATTTAGATGTATCGGTGCAACAACAAATGATGAATATCGAAAATATATCGAACGTGATCCAGCTTTAGAACGCCGATTTCAACCTGTACATGTCGAAGAACCAAGTGTTGGTGTAACAATTGAAATTTTACGGGGTTTACGATCAAAATTTGAACATCACCATACATTAAGTTATCATGATAAAGCAATTGAACAAGCAGCTATTCTTTCAGGTAAATATGTCGCTGATCGTTATTTACCAGATAAAGCAATTGATGTTTTAGATGAAGCTGGTGCAAGAGTTCGTTTAGAAAATCGACGCTTACCATTAGGATTAAGAAGTTTAATGCATGAATTGCAAGAAACAATTAAAGATAAAGAAGAGTGTATTAAAGAACATGATTTTGAAGCAGCAACGCAATTATTAGATCATGAAATGGAAGTTCGAACACATATTCGAATTATGAAACAATCTGCCTTAACAAATGAAGCACGTGGGTTTACACGTCGAGATGTTGATATGGTCACTGAAACTGATGTAGCCGATGTAGTTTCAAATTGGACAGGTATTCCAGTAACAAAAATAACAGGCTCTGAGTCAGCTCGATTATTAAAAATGGAAGAGACTATTCATGAACGGATTATTGGACAAAAACATGCAGTGGTTGCTGTTTCAAAAGCAATTCGTCGTGCTCGAGTAGGATTACGAAATCCTAACCGTCCAATCGCAAGTTTTATTTTTGCTGGTCCAACTGGTGTTGGAAAAACGGAATTAACAAAAGCTTTATCGGATTATATGTTTGGAAGTGAAGACAGTATGATTCGATTAGATATGTCGGAATACATGGAAAAACATACGGTTGCTAAATTAATCGGCTCACCTCCTGGTTATGTTGGATACAATGAAGGGGGACAATTAACAGAAGCTGTCCGATCAAAACCTTACTCAGTAGTACTATTAGATGAGGTGGAAAAAGCTCATCCAGATGTCTTTAATTTATTATTACAAATTTTAGATGATGGGCGTTTAACAGATTCAAAAGGTCGTGTGATTGATTTCACGAATACTTTAATTATCATGACTACTAATTTAGGAGCGAAAATTATTGAACGTGAAAGTGGTATTAAACCAAAAGGCGACGGTGAAAAAGGATTCAAAATTACTCCGGAAGCTACTCTTGGATGGGAACCAGTTCCAGAACCAATTAAAGATCCAGAGGTCTTTGAAAGGGTAACTAAATTAGTAAATGATGAATTGAAAGATTTCTTCCGTCCAGAATTTTTAAATCGTATTGATGAAATTATTGTTTTTAACCATTTAACACGATATGACATCTGGGAAATTTGTGAGTTAATGGTTGGATCAGTTCAAAAACGATTAGCAGAGAAAGATATCGATTTAATCGTAGATACCTCAGTTCGAGCTCTTTTAACCGATGAAGGTTATGATCCACTTTATGGTGCACGTCCATTACGTCGTGCCGTAATGAGATATTTAGAAGATACTTTAGCAGAAAAATGTTTATCGGAAACCTTATATCCAAAAACAAAAATTTATGTACGTCGAAAAAAAGTTGATGGATCATTAATAAATTATACAAATGAATTAGATGTTGAAATTGATTTTAGTGATGTAGATCCACGTTTACTAGATGGATCTACGGAAGAAACAAATGAAGTACTAGACGTACCAAAATTAACTGAGGAATCTAGTTCAGGCTTACCGAAAGGTACATTACCTACAAATTCTCCAAATGTAAAAGCTCGAAAAACACGGGTTACAACGGATAATATCGAGGTAGACGAAAAAGACACTATTGTGGAAATTCAAGGATCAGACCTGGACGACGATCCAAAAAAAGGCGGATTTTTAAGAAGTATATTTACACGGAAAAAAGAGAAATAAATCCTAATGTATAGACTCTCTTTTCAAGAAGCCATTCATTCTCAAATCAAGATTGGCTTCTTGACATCAATCCAAAAAAGTAGTAAAGTTAATTTTATAAAATATGTAGATTCTTGAAAAGCAACAATATTTAATTTTTCATAAGGAAATATATATGAGTTAGACAATTTTAGTTTTTTCTAGGAACGATCTAAAAGTAATTATTATTGGAACATTAGCTGGTGCATTATTACAGGTTATTTGCGCAAAATATATTAAGGATCATCCAGAAGTCTTCGATCGTCAGAATTCTACGATATCAGAACCGAGAATTGAAAACCCGAAAATATTATTATGTCGATTTTCGCCACAGGGGGTGCGCTGTTTGAAATTGTCGCCGCTAAAGTTGTCATTAATATAGCAGCGGCAGTCAGTTTCGTTGTAGAGAAAGGAACGCTAGGTGGTCTAATTGCAACGACTGGTCTTCTAGTTTTTAAGAAAATTCAGTCAACTGCAATTAGTACAGTCGTGCGTGATGCTTTGCCTCACTCGCATTCATATCTCGGAAAGTCAGAAACAAAACAATTTATTCGAATTCAGAAAGAAAAAAGGGATAGTTTTGAAAGATTTTTGA
>Ga0209278_1000176_pt1 | contig 74759 bp, 50 predicted proteins | sample JI81BgreenDNA_FD_187504 | JGI IMG/M metagenome (GOLD analysis project Ga0209278, IMG submission 187504) | Wastewater effluent complex algal communities from Wisconsin, to seasonally profile nutrient transformation and Carbon sequestration -... | ecosystem: Engineered > WWTP > Effluent > Algae... | reverse complement strand
AATTTTTACAAAACTCGTCTGTAATGCAAAATAATTCAGTAATTTTGTTGAAGCAAATCATAAGGCAATTGTTAGTTAAATATTTGATTTTTAGAGCTTTAAATATACTAACTTTTGCCTTTTTATGCAAATTTATTTCATGTTATTTTTCTAATTTTTCTTAAAATTATTAATCGAACTCAGGTGAATAGTCATCGAACTCAGTTTACGAGAATTACAAAGCACTATTTTTAAACAGTTTCTTTAATAAAAATAAGGTACTAAAGAATGCTGATGCAATTTGAATTTAAATGAGCACTCTTTTTTTTCACGTTCCGAAATAGTATATTTGAACAATCAACAACCCGCACATGATAGAACCAACTTTTGAAAAATTTATTTATTGCCTAGAAGCGATTCCTGATGCTGAAAATGCAATTGAGACAAAAACTCTGGAAGGTTTAGAACAACTTGCTATGCAAGGAATACCAAGTATTTACAATTATTGTGATTCGATTGAAGGCTTAGAAATGCAAGTAGGAACGTTAGTCTATGATGACGAACACTTTTCAGACTACGAAATCATTTATTTAGTAATGAAAGGAAACAAAAATTCAATCCAATTGAATGACTACTTGTATAGTTTGGAAGAAATTGCCGAACTATTCGAAGGAAAACTGAAAGGTAAAATCATATATTTTGCAAACAGTAAAAGACTCGATTTAACAGTGGTAGAAGCACGCTATTTTTTAGATATAACAGGTGCTCGTGCAGTTATCGGATATGGAGCCCCATCTACTACTTTGAGCAGTTGGTTGATAGACCGATTGTTTTTTACATTCTACTTCGATAATAATGACATGGTCGAAGTTTTCGAATTAGTGCATAAAAAGCATAAAGAAGTTTGCAAGGCACTTGATTTTAAGATGTACTGCTAAAAGAATAGCCATTTGGAACGATGTACCAAACTTTTCTGTTCAAACTTGGCAATAAAATAGACGATTACATTTCTTTAAAAATGCAGATTACGTTATTTCTAGCGACTAACAATATAACAAAATAAAATCTATTTGTTATCAAAAAATTAACTCACTGATTATAAATTACTTAAATACTACAAAATCAGTAGATTTCTAATGTTAAAAGAGTAAAATCAAAGTAGTAAACAGAAAATTATTACTAATTTGCATACTTAAATTAACTTTTAACTAAACTTTATGAAGAAAATTACATCACATGATTTGAAACAAAATCAGGTAAAAAAAGCAAGGAAGTGGGTCGGATGGCTAGCTCTTTGTTTGATGATGCTTTCTGGACACAACCTTCTTGCACAAGTAAATGCCTACGCATTTTCGCAATCAACTGGAGTGTACCAAAGCATTGTAGCAGATGGTGTTGCAGTAACAGAGTCTATTGCCACGTCTGCTACGACTCATGATGGAAGTGGTTGGACTATTCCAATACCATTTGCCTTCAATTTTAACAACCAAAATTTTAGTGACATTTACGTTAACTCTAACGGTGGCGCTATTTTTGGAACTCCAACAAGCACAAGTAGTGCGGTAATTTCTTTAACTACAGCCTATGCAGGCGCTGTTGGAGTAATGAACCGTGATTTGTGGGGTATTTTTTACACAACTGGAGTAACCACAACGGGTTCAAATGTAATTACGAATGTTCAATCCTTTACTGGCATTGCAGTTGGAAAAGTGTTGAGAACAGGAAGTGGCGTACCTGCGAATGCTACTGTTACGAGTTTTGATCAAACAGCGGGTACAATTACGATGTCAGCCGCGGCTACATCAGCTTCCGCAACAGCAAGCATCGGCTGGGGAACGGGTGTAATTTACACCAAAGTAGATGGTGAAGCTCCTAACCGTATTTTTACGATTCAATGGGAAGGCTTTAATGACTACACAACAGCTGGTTCAGCAAGTAACTACTTAAGTTTTCAATTAAAATTAGCCGAAACAACTAATACTGTACAAATCGTTTACGGACCTTCGTCTAATATCAGTACAGCATCAAGAACCAATCAAATTGGTTTGAGAGGTACTACAAGTGCTGATTTTAACAACCGCACAGGAGCTGTGGGTAATCCGTGGACTGCCACTACCGCTGGAACAACTAATAGTGCAACTGTTTCTCGCGATAACTTAAATTTTCCTGCATCAGGTTTGACTTTCACGTGGACTCCACCTACTTGCTTACCTCCTACTGCTTTAAGTGCCTCAAATATAACCACTACGGGTGCATCTTTGGCTTGGGCAAGCAACGGCACTTTATTTGATGTCGAATATGGTCCACAAGGATTTACTTTAGGAACAGGTACACAAATTATTGGAGTTAGTACTCCACCGGTACTTTCTACTCTTGCACCAAGTACTAATTATAGTTTCTACGTACGAACAAATTGCGGTACCGTTGATGGACTCAGTGTATGGGCTGGACCATTTAACTTTACTACACTATGTGTACCAGTGACTACATTTTCAGAAAATTTTGATTCGTACACCGCTACAGGAACAGCAAACCCATTACCCGTTTGTTGGTCTCGTTTCGGAAATACAGGTTCATCCTCAATCGCTACAGCCAGTGCTGCTCCATTTACAGCACCCAATAGATTATTTTTAAGTGCGAGTGCTACAGGACCAACTAACGCTGTGGCAGTAATGCCTCCCGTTTCTAATTTACAAGCTGAAACACACAGACTGAAATTCAAAGCTTATTGCACAACAGCCAATAAACAATTAGAAGTAGGATATTATGAAATAGCGAGTGATGCAACTAGTTTTACAGTTTTGGAAACTTTTGATATGCCTTCAACCACTCAAGCTACAGCAACGGAATTCATCTACATCCCTGAGTTTGTTCCCGCAGGCGTATCTTCACTTGCATTTAGAGCAAATGGTGGTGCATTTACAGGAACCACGGCCATCTACATTGATGATGTTGTATGGGAAGCTATCCCTGGATGTGCAGATATTACAGCTATTGAAATTTCAAATGTAACTTCTTCAACAGCCGATATTTTATGGACTAGTGAAGGAACCGAAACTGCTTGGGATTATGTTTACGGACTGAGTACCGTAACAGACCCAAATACCTTAACTCCGACAACCGTTAACAACGTTCCTTATATTTCATTAAGCAATTTAACTGACAACACTGCTTATAAAGTATGGATACGGTCAAATTGCGGAAATGGAGTATTCGGAATTTGGTCGCCTGCTCAAACGTTTACTACCGCTTGTTTACCTGTTACCACATTTTCTGAAAATTTTGACACTTATCCAACTGGGACAACAAGTGCACTACCCAACTGTTGGGTAAAAGCAGGAAATGGTACAACCTATTTAACTACTGGAGGAGTAGCACCAGGTACACCACCAAACAGATTATATATGCTTGCCAATGGAACCGCAGCTACGCCTACAGTTTCATTAGCTATTATGCCGGAAGTTTCTAACTTATCAGCGGGCACACATAGATTGAAATTTAGTGCCTATGCAACAGTAGCTAACAGAAGTATTGATGTTGGATATTTGTCAGACGCTAGCGATGTAGCCTCTTTTGTGTTGTTAGAATCTATCACATTAACCACAACCACAGCCGCTACAGCACAAACCTATATTTACATTCCTACAACAATACCAACTGGGATAACAAAGTTTGCGCTAAGAAATGCTGGAATACTCGGTTCTACCACTATTTATGTAGATGACGTGATTTGGGAACCTATTCCATTGTGTCCTGATGTAAATGCACCGGTTTTTGGAAGTGCAACCAGTACAACAGCTTCTATCTCTTGGACTCCTGGAGGTTCAGAAACAGCTTGGCAATATGCCGTTGGCTTGGCTACAGAAATGAATCCGTTAACATTAACTCCTGTTGATGTATTAACGAATCCTCAAGCTACAATACCAAATTTATTACCTGCTACTAGTTATAAAGTATGGGTACGATCTGTATGCGGAACCAATTTAGGTGCCTATTCTCAACCCGTTACATTCTTAACTGCATGTGAACCAGCAACTACATTTACACAGAATTTTGATACCTCGACCACAGGAACTACCGCTCCGATGCCTTTATGCTGGTCGCGAGTTGGAAATGGAAGCGTATATCCAACTACTGGTGGTGTAGCTCCAGGTTCAGCACCCAATCGTCTGTATATGTTTGCTAACGGAACAGCAACGGTACCAACCACTGCATTTGCAGTAATGCCTCCCGTATCCAATTTGCAAGCCTTATCACACCGCTTGAGATTTAAAGCTTACGCAACTTCTGCGAATAAAACATTAGAGGTTGGTTATTTTACCAATATGGCAGATGTAAACAGTTTTGTGATAATTCAAAGTGTAAACCTACCGTCAACACTTGCTGCAAGTGCGCTAGAATTTACTGTATTCCCAAATAACATTCCTGCAGGAGTTACAACACTTGCGTTTAGAAACACAGGACTACCAACTTCAACAACCCTTTATATTGATGATGTATCATGGGAACCACAGCCTGCATGTCCAGACATTAACTTACCAACATTTGTTAGTGCTACGGACACAACTGCTACAGTTTCTTGGGCAGCGGGTGGTACAGAAACTGCTTGGGAATATGTGATAGGACCAGCATCTACTACCGACCCATTAACGTTAACTCCCGTTGAAGTTACAGGAGCTACTCAAGTGGTTATTCCAAATTTACTACCGTCAACCGCCTACAGAGTATGGATTCGGGCAAAATGTGGAGCTACCTCTGGTACCTACTCGCCATTTGTTTCATTTACAACAGCATGTACACCTATCTCAATCCTCCCTTGGACCGAAGGATTTGAAGGTTTAACAACTGTTACCACGACCAGCACAACCATTTTCCCTGATTGCTGGAGCAAACAAAATGGAGATTGGGCTTCTGCCGCAACTGGAGCAAGTACTTACAACACACCACGAACTGGTACTAAATACATCAGAAATTCATGGTCGTCAACCAATGAATTTATGTGGACACCTGGATTTCAGTTGACTGCTGGAGTAAGCTATGATTTTAGCTTCTACATGCAAGGAGATGGATTTACAGGTTGGGCAGTTGATGTGTTCCGAAACACTGTTCAAAACAGTAATGGAGCTACTCAATTAGGAGAAACTACCATTGCATCTGGTACAGGTTCATACGTAATACAACCCTATGCATTAGTTAATAATACATTTGTACCTACAACCTCCGGAACGTATTATTTTGCAGTACGTGTAAACCAACCATCTGGAACACCTTGGTACATTGCTTTTGATGATTTTAGATTAGAAGTAACGCCAACTTGTCCAGCACCACAAGGTATTTCGGCATCAAATGTTACAGCATCTAGTGCAACTGTAAGTTGGGCTGCACCAAGCCCTGCACCTGCAAATGGATATGATTATTTTGTAACTACTGCAACAGCAGCACCTACAGCAGAAACAGTTCCTACAGGAACAGTAGCCGCCGGAGTTACAACTATAAATTTATTAGACTTATCAGGATCAACGGTATACTACGTATATGTAAGAAGTTTGTGTGGAACTACTGATATCGGACCATGGTCTGGTGCGGGTTCTTTCACAACACCTTGTTCATCATTTGCGGTACCTTTTGTACAGAACTTTGATACATTCTTACCTAACTGTTGGTCAAGAGCAAGTGCTGGTACTGCAGCTACAGGACCAACTAATTCAGCCGCAGGAATTTGGTTGGCGGACGGTTTCTTAAACGCAGGATCTACTGGAGCAGTAAAAGCAAACTTATATTCCACCAATCAAATTGGATGGTTAATAACTCCAACACTAAGCACAGTAGTAGGTACAGAGTACGCATTTGCATTTAACTATGCTGTTACTGCATGGAATGGAACTACAACAAGCGCGATGGGCTCTGACGATACTGTAAAAGTACTGCTAACAACAGATAACGGAACAACATGGACTGAGGTGCATACATTTAATGCCGCAAGCAATATACCAAATACATCTCAATTGTATAGTTATCAATTTGTAGCAGCAACGACTCAAGCTAGATTTGCATTAGTAGCCACTGATGGTACAGTTGATGACACACAAGACTACGATTTCTTTATAGATAATGTAGCTTTTGAAATTGCACTATCAAATAATGATTTTAACACTACATCATTTGCAGCGTTTCCAAATCCTGTAAAAGATATCTTACAAGTAAAGTACAATGAAAACATTTCAGAAGTGACAGTTATCAACCTCTTGGGACAACAACTATTTACTAAAACTGTAAATGCCACAGAGGGACAAATAGACATGTCAGCTCTATCTTCAGGAACGTACTTGCTACGAGTGAATTTAGGAACTATGGTTAAAACCATTAAAGTGATAAAAGAGTAAACATATCTTTTTATCATAGTATAAAAGAGGCTGCCTTATGGGCAGCCTTTTTTATTACTATCTACACGCTACAAAATCGGTACGACAAGTAAGATTATTTATAACACAGCACGCCAGAAAAAATATTTTGAAAATTCTTATCTCTCTTTAAAAGCAAAGCTTCATTTGAAAAAGCAACCATATACCTTTCTTTTATTGTTGCTATAACACCAAATAAATAGAGTATAAATAATCAAATGTAGGTTAGCACGTTAAATCAACTATGCAACTTACATTTATTTATAAAATGAGGTCGAAACAATTATGTAAAAGTGCCTGACTATTAAAATATCTTATCAAAATACTCTTGCGATGATGTTTTGAAAAAATACCGCATTTTGAATTTAATAGGTTTAAAAATTTGAATATCAAAATTTACATCCTATAATTCTGACTATATAGCAAGAAAAACTACTCAATTGGATTTAAAAAATAGCAATGTAGTTGCAAAAACACCACAACATTAACCATACATTAACGATACTCTATTGCAAAACAAAAAAGTAAGACTACCCAAAAAAACAACGTTATAGTAGGATTTACAACGATTTCGAAGCTTCAAAACATGTATAGTTTTTATATAGTACTGCAATTTGAAATACTTAAGAAATCTGAAGTAAATTTGTAAAAATCTAAAATTACTTTTTATGAAAAAAATTACTTTAAAACTGAAACAAGCAGCATTGCTGTGTGTTTTTCTAGTAGGATCCGCAAGCTACTCACAAGACTTGGTCTTAGGATTTGAAGCTGGTGAATCAGGAGGTGTAAATGGTGGTCCATTTGGTAACGGTCCAGCACCTGTAGTGGAAGCTGGAACAGGCACTAATACTACTCAGGTATTAAAAATAGTTGGTAACCCAGCTGGCGAACCATGGCAAGGAATCAATTTAAACTTAACTTCTCCAGTAAATTTGACCACTACCAAAACCATGACTATGGATGTATTTTCTGCATCAGCAGTTACATTTTTAGTTAAAGTAACCGGTGGCGTAGGAGGTCCTGCTATTGTTGCAGCATCGGCATCACATCCTGGAGGAAGCACTTGGCAAACTATTTCTTTTACGTTCAACACTCCTTTAGACGGACAACCAGCTCCAGCGAATGGCATCTACAACGGATTTGTGATTCACACATACTGGGCTCCTGGTGCTACTGGATTTTTCAATCCTACAGTACCCACTCCAGCTAGAACTTTTTACGTAGATAATTTGAGAGGACCCCTTGGTACACCACCAGTAGATCCAGCTCCAACTGTTGCAGCTCCACCACAACCGGCAAGAGCTCCGCAAAACGTAAGATCTATTTTCAGTAATGCCTACACTAATGTAGCTACGCTAGGATATGCTGGAGATGACAATTCTTATAACACTTCTTGGTGTCCAGCCACTACTACCCTAGTTACTATCGCCGGAGATCAAACCAATAAAGTTACAGGTTTAGGTTGCGAAGGTGTGGCTTTTCAAGCAGGTAGATTTGATGCTACAGCATTTACTCACTTTCATATTGATTTTTGGACTGCATCGCCAACAGCCAATAAGAGTTTTAATGTAAAATTCTCAAACTGGAATAATGGTACACAAGAGGCTAATGCTATTGAATTTTCAATCAACAACGCAAATTTCTTAACAACCCCTAATCCCGGAAATTGGTATTCAATAGACATCCCATTGTCTACTTTTACAGCAATTAATGGTGCTAACAGAAATGATTTAGTGCAGTTTGTTATCACTTCAGATTTAGGAACGGTGTATTACGATAATTTATACTTGCACAATACACAAGTATTATCAGCTAACGAGTTTGTTAAAAATTCAGTTCGTATGTATCCAAATCCTGCTAAAGAAATTTTAAACATTGCAAGCGAAAACACTATCGAATCTATCGAAATTTACAATACATTAGGCCAAAGAGTTCACGAACAGCACTCTGGAAATGATGTTGTAAACATCAGCAACTTGGCTAAAGGAGTGTATATCTTAACTGCTACATCTGGAAATCAAACCATAAGAAAGCAGTTTATCAAAGAATAAAGTTATTTAAAAACAGTTACTTACAAAAGGCGCGAAGATACTCTTCGTGCCTTTTTTTATTTAAATCAAAAATAGATCTATACTCCTACAATATTTTTTAAGGAAATTACTCAAGATAGCGGTTTTTTTTTTACCTTTCAACTCAATAATCACCTTAAAACCATTTTCAATGCCTAGTTGCAATAGTATCATAAAACTACTCACCTTTATTATTGCTATTCATACAGCGTCTTACTGCCAAGAATTACCGCCAATTGTAAGGTTTTCTCAGACTACTTATGGAGCAGGAAACCAAAATTGGATGATTGCACAAGATAAAAACAATTTTATGTTCTTCGCTAATAACGAAGGACTACTAGAATATAATGGCGCTACTTGGACATTATATCCGTCACCAAATGAGACCATTATAAGATCAGTTAAAGTTGTTGGGGATAAAATTTACACCGGCTGTTACATGGAATTTGGCTATTGGACGAGAGAGAAAAACAACTTTTTAAAGTACCATTCCCTCAGCAAAAAGATAAAAAACAAAATACGAGACGACGAACAAATATGGAACATACTTCATCATGACCATTACATCATTTTCCAATCTTTAGACCAAATTTACATATATGACACAAAAACAACTGCATTTTCTATAATTAGTCCCAAAAATCAAATCCTTAAAGCATTTGAAAGCGAAAATAGTCTATTTTTTCAAGTGTCGAACGAGGGTTTATTTGAGATCGAAAACGGTAAAAGTAAGTTAGTTTCTAATGATTCATTTATTCTTAAAAATAAAATCATATCCGTTTTTTTACAAGAAGAAGGACTGCTGTTAAAAACACAAACAAAAGGATTTGTATTATATAAAGATGGAAATATTACTCCAATGTTTTCAGAAATTTCAGAGCAAATAGGATCTAGCAGTGTGTACAGTTGCAAACAATTATCGGATAAAAGTTTTGCCATCGGAACTATTTCAAACGGTATCTTTATTGTAACAGAAACAGGCAGCGTAAAATACCATATCACGCAAAGCAAAGGCATTAGTAATAATACCGTATTGGCAATCTTTGAAGATATTGATAAAAATTTATGGACTGGGTTAGACAACGGTATCAATTGTATTAATCTCCAATCACCCATCAAAAACTATTTTGATAATACGGGCTTTTTAGGCACCATATACACCTCATTGCTCTTCAAAAACAAACTATATATAGGAACCAATCAAGGATTATTTTTTAAAAATTACTATACAGATGATCGGTTTCAGCTGATTAAAGGGACTAAAGGTCAAGTATGGTCTATTTTTGAACATGATGGAACTTTATTTTGCGGACATGATTCGGGCACTTTTATCATCGAAAATGACCAAGGTAACCTTATATACAATACCTCTGGCACTTGGAAATTTGAAACTGTACCCAATCAAAACAACGTGCTCTTGCAAGGAAATTATTCAGGAATTTCAGTACTTGAAAAGAAAAATAATGTTTGGGTATTTAAAAATAAAATTGTGGGATTTGACTATTCTGCAAAACATTTCGAAATCACAAACAATTACAACATATTCGTGAGTCATGAGTATAAAGGAGTCTTTACTTTTCAAATTGATAAAAATTTACGAAAAGCCACTAAATACAAAACATTTACTACACCCACAAAAGGCAAAAATGCAAGTTTAGTAAAATTTAAAGATAAAATATATTACGCAAATAAATCAGGTATTTATGTTCTAAACGAGCAAAAGCAAATATTTACAAGAGATGCAAAATTAAGTTCTGTTTTTATCAAAGACCAGTATACTTCTGGCAAATTGATTGTCAATAATTCCGATAAAATGTGGGTTTTTACTAAAAACTATGTAAACTACTTTTCTAGTAGCAAACTCAGTTCAGAGCTAAAAGTACACTCCATTCCGATTGCTAATTCTTTAAGTAATTCTATGCTAGGTTATGAAAATCTTACGCAAATATCAAACTCGACCTACTTAATTGGTACAACAGACAGTTATTTCACCATAAATACCAACGAACTAAAATTCAATAAAAATCAAATTTCAATCACTAGAGTAGATATTAATCAACTTGACGAAAAATCACGCCACATAGACATTAACAGCAATGGTAATTTTACCCATGCAGAAAATAATGTTACTTTTCATTACACGGTTCCAGAGTTCAATAAATACATCTACACTGAATATCAATTTATCTTGGAAGGATTTCAGGAAAAATGGAGCTCTTGGTCTCCCAAAGCATCAACAACCTACAAGAATTTACCGCCAGGAGAATACATCTTTAAAGTGCGAGCTAAAATTGCAAACTCAACAGTCGATAACGCAATATCCTACTCATTTACGATTAGCAAGCCATGGTTTACCACAAATTTTGCAATGATTATTTATGGCTTTTGTGGAATACTTTTAGCCTTGCACATACATCGAAAGTATAAAAAATACTACATGAGAAAAGAACGCAAATTAATCGAGGAAAATAATTTTCTTCTAGAAATTGCTGCGTTAGAAAACGAACAACAATTAATGAAATTAAAAAATGAACAACTATCTAGCGACGTTGATTCTAAAAACAAAGAACTAGCCATATCAACAATGTCACTAATTAAAAAAGATGAGTTACTGAATTTAATTAAAAAAGACTTGAAGCAGTCGTCGGGAGAGCAAAATAATTCAAAAATAAAAAATGTCATTTCTACAATCACTAAAAATATCACAGAAGAAGATAGTTGGAAAGTCTTTAAAGAAGCATTTGATAGTGCTGATACCGATTTTATAAAAAAAGTAAAACAATTACACCCTTCTTTAACGCCAAATGATTTAAGACTATGTGCATACTTGAGACTTAATTTATCGTCAAAAGAAATAGCACCTTTACTTAACATTTCTGTTCGTAGTGTTGAGATAAAGCGATATCGTTTGCGAAAAAAAATGGATTTACATCACGAACAAGGATTAGTTGAATACATTTTATCCATATAAACACAAAAATTAATTTTAAAAAACTATACATAACCACAACAATGAAAGTGTTATCAAGAAAAAAATTACATCATTAAACAATTATGTTAAAGTATAATTAATTTATAATCAACACTTTTAACTACAACGATAGCGTTTTTTATTAAAAATTACCACGATGTATATTTTTTGTAGCGGTTAAAATGCTGTTAATGTAATTTATCATTCTTAATTTTAACGAAACAAAAAAAATACAGAACCATTTTTTCGAATTTCATTAATTATTAGCTAAAAACTCAATGAAAAAAACATTTCTATTTCTGCTACTATGTTGTTTAACGACAATCTCGCAGGCACAGACACAAAGCGTAGTCGTAGAGACTAAAAATGCCCAAATGAAACTCAAAGTAAACGGGCAAGATTTTATGGTTAACGGGATGAATTGGGATTATTTTCCTATCGGAACCAATTATTCTTACAGCCTTTGGAATCAAAATGAAACTGTGATTAAACAAGCTCTTGATGATGAGATGAGCTTACTGCAAAACATGGGGGTAAATGCGATTAGAGTTTACACCGGAATGCCTAGAAAATGGATAGAATACGTATATGATACATACGGCATATATACCATGCTCAATCACTCCTTTGGTCGGTACGGCTTAACCATTGATGGCGTTTGGACTCCAGTAACAATTTATTCCGATGCCAAAACGCAAGAGTTATTAATGTCTGAGGTAACCGCTATGGCACAAGAGTATAAAGGCACCAGAGGTTTACTTCTTTTTCTGTTAGGAAATGAAAACAACTATGGTCTATTTTGGGCAGGAGCTGAAACAGAAGATTTTCCAGATGAAGAAGACAAAAAAAGAGAGGTTGGTGAAAAAAGAGGCCGACCGATGTACCAATTGATGAACAAAGCATCAAAAGCAATAAAGAGCATCAATCCGAACAATCCAGTAGCAATTTGTAATGGAGATGTATTATTTTTAGATATCATTGCAAAAGAGTGTCCAGATGTAGATATATATGGTATCAATGTTTACCGCGGAAAATCATTTGGCGATTTGTTTGAACAAGTTAAAAAACAATATGGTAAACCCGTATTATTAACCGAGTTCGGTTCTGACGTTTTTAATGCTAAAACGGGTGAAGAAGATCAACAAGCACAAGCCTATTATTCAAAACACAATTGGCATGAGATTTATGAAAATGCAGCAGGTTTCGGAAAAGCAGGCAACGCTATTGGAGGTTTTACTTTTCAGTTTAGCGATGGCTGGTGGAAATTTGGACAAACAAAAGACTTAAGCGTTCATAATAGTAATGCATCATGGTCAAATGGTGGTTATCAGTTTGACTTTGCACAAGGCCAAAATAACATGAACGAAGAATGGTTCGGTATCTGTGCAAAAGGTCCTACTAACAGTAAAGGAAATTACACGTTGTATCCACGTGCGGCTTATTACACTCTAAAAGAAGTACACAAGTTCAATCCTTATGCAAACAATGCCACAATTACAGATTTAAACAATCACTTCGAAAAAATAATGCTCGTTGATGCTACATTAAGAGCTCGAGGAGACAAAGCAGCACTTGGCGGAAGTTCTAGCGAAAAAATTAGAATCAGCAGAATGACCGCAGAATTCACCACTTTTAACACCGGAGGAAGTCTTATAACTACTCCAGAAACTGCCGACCCACAAAGAAATGTGTACCCTAACCAACTCGGATTTGACCACATGCAATCATACTTTGTAGGAATTGAAGGAAAGCCAGCCTCAAATATGAGAGCCGAGGTAACCTTTAACGTACTAGGCAATGTGGCAGAAAACCCAATTGACGAAATTTTTTATGAAAATGTAGGAAGAAGAAGCACTTTTGTAGGTGTTGACAATGGTACAGAAACCAATGTAATTGTAAACGATGCCCAACGACTACGTGTTTATCAAGCCGAATTTGAGTGGAATGAAAAAGAATTTGACTTAAAAGGCTTTTATAGAACAGGCCATTACCACTGGGGATACGAAGGCGACTTTTTTGGTTTGTATCCTGAGGCAAACTATGGTCCAAACCTAGACATCTACAACGGTGAAATTTCAGGAGTAGAATTTGAAGCGAAAGGATTATTCAAAGGGTTAAAAATAGTAGCTGGACCACAATTATGGTGGGGAGCTAACCCAACGGCATTATTAAAATACCAACGCAAATTTGGCAAATGGGATGTAACAGGAATCTACCACAGAGACTTTAAAACAGATGTGCGTTTTGATGAAGACGGACGTCGATTATTAAACCCAAATCAATTACGTTCGGGGGTTATTCCACCTTGGGCAACAGAACGTGCTACTATAGCTGTAGAACGAAAATTCGGTAAATTTGGAGTAGCCGTTGGAGGTATCTGGGGCGGAAATCCACTTAACGGAAGTGCCTACCAAGACATTACTGACGATGGCGTAGTAGTAATTGACAAAATTAAAAGTAGCGATAACTGGGGAGGAAAATTTAAGTTAACCTATGACGGAGGTACTGTAAAATGGTACGGACAAGGTTCATATTTAGGCCTAGTAGCTGGTGGTGGAGCAGACCAAACTCAAACCTACACCGGATGGAGATTGAAAGATTCAGGAAGTGGAAACATGGTAAACTTATTGTCGGGTTTAACTTATTCAATCGGAAACTTTCAGTTGGCTCCTAATTTTATGTATCAAGCGCCACTTGTTGCCGCTATTCCAAATAATTATGGCGGTCCAGCACGTTTAAGAAATTTTATCGACGATCCGTTTGCTGTTAGAAATGGTAACCGAGAAATGTACGGATATGAAATGTTATTAACTTTTGATCCAACTCCTGGTACTTGGATGTATGAATGGGATAATGACAGATCAGAAGACGCAAAATTCGCCATGAATCTAGGATTTACATACAGAAGATTACCAACCACGATGGATGCACACATCGGATTTTTAGCCGATCGTTCGTTCTTTGCATTTGCTACTTCGGCACCAGCAGAAGATTTATGGGAAGTAAATTCTCGAATGGTATCTAAAGTTAGCCCAGACCTTGGCATTATTGCTAACTTTTTTGTAGGAAACGGTCAAGGTAATGGTGATTCAGAGCGTACTATTGAACGTTACGGATTTGATGCAAGAGCCATTTACAAAAAATGGAAAGTGATGTATGCTTTAAAAATGAACGATTGGGGTCCTTTTGACTACCACAGAGATTTTAACTTAACATTCCCTGTGCAAACAATGCTCGATGTATCATTAAGCTTAGGAAAACCAGACTGGTTTATCTTACCGAATACAAGAATCGGAGTTAGAGGAACATGGAGAGGTTTAGATGAAAATTCACCCCGATATGCACCAAATGCAGCTGCACCAAATACAAATGTGCCAATCATCAGTCCAGTAGGATTTCCTGATGGAACAGAATGGGAGTTCAGAACTTATATTCAAATCAACATCGGAAAATAGTAATTTCCCTATAAAAAAATCAAGAAAATATTTTACAGATGAAAATGAATATAACAACAATAAGGCGAACGGCAAAGTACCTTTCACTATCATTGATCGTATTGCTATCAAGTTGCGAAAGAGAAATATCTGAAGATGCCGTACCTGGAACCTATCCAAAAACAGCAGTAGTCTTTGACGACAACTTTGTGGGCATGGGAGCCGATTTTATCAAATTTTATGGCGGATCAAACTTTCAGAGTTTTGCAATTGATCGAAATGAAGGCTACGAAAGTAACACATCCATAAGGATTAATGTTCCTAATGCTTCCAATTCGAACGGCAATTATGCAGGAGGTGTATTCATCATCGACGGTGTTGGAAGAGACCTCACAGATTATAATGCTCTTACCTTTTGGGTCAAAGCCTCTACGGGTGTTTCTATAGACCAGTTGGGTTTTGGTGAAGATTTTGGAGAAAACAAATACATGGCCTCCTTGGTAGACGTAAATGTAGATACAGGTTGGTCAAAAGTGATCATACCATTACCTGATCCTTCTAAATTAACCAATGAAAGAGGTATGTTTCGATACGCTGCAGGAACAAGAGGTACGAACGGAGTGGCATATACATTATGGATTGATGAAATACGATTCGAAAAATTAGGCACAATAACGGAACCAATCGGCTCGATTCAACTAGGCAGTAACTTTACCATTAATTCATTTGCCGGTACTGTAGATCAAGTAAACTTTATTGAAACAACCTCTAATATGCCTAATGGATCTAATGTTAAAGTTCGTACCGCACCTGGATATTTTGACTTTTCTTCTTCAAATACTAGTGTTGCCACTGTAAATTCGCTGGGGTCAATAAGCTCGGTAGGTGCTGGTACAGCCACAATTACTGCAAAATTTAATGGTGCTCAAGTGGCTGGTAGTGTAACTATTAATTGTTCAGGATCTTACACCCACGCGCCTTTGCCAACAAGACCACAGAATAAAGTTATTTCTATTTTTTCAAATGCATATAACAATGTTCCTGTGAATTATTATAATGGTTATTGGCAGCCATGGCAAACATCTGTATCCGCTGACTTTAGAGTTAATGGCGATGATGTACTCCAATACACTATATTTAATTTTGTGGGAATTGAGTTCAGTAGTCCAACAGTTAATGCAACTAATATGACACACTTTCACGCCGATTTCTTTTTCCCACAAGCTATTTCTGACGGAAGACAACTTAGAGTATTAGTGGTTGATTTTGGTGCAAATGGAGTTTTTGGTGGTGGCGATGACACAAGACATTCTACCACGTTTGTAGCACCCACAATAGTTTCCCAAAACTGGGTATCCATCGATATACCTTTTGATGCTATGCCAAACTTACTGAGCAAATCGCACTTGGGACAAATTATTTTTGAAGGAGGTGATGGTACCCCCATCTACGTAGACAACATCTACTTTTATAGTAATTAATTTGAAAATTTAATAATCATGAAATGTAATTTTGTAAAAAAAACAGCCCGTACCACGATTTTACTGCTTACTTTCTCATTTATTTTGACCAGCTGTGAAAGAGAAATTGGAGACGATGCAGTATTAGCCACAATGCCAACTACTGCTAATATCTATACCGACAATCCTATTGGTTTAACAGATCAATTTTTTGAATCTTTTGACCCTGCCTCAGGTGCAAATACAGTAGGTTTTGATGTAGATAATACCGTAGCCTATCAAGGACGATCTTCGATCAGAATTGACGTACCCGCTCCTAATGACCCAAACGGGGGGTATATCGGTGGTATTTTTAGAGACCGTGGATTAGGACGTAATTTAACAGGTTATGACGCTTTGACTTTTTGGGCAAAAGCTTCTACTACAGCTCAATTGGGTAGTGTAGGTTTTGGTGCAGATTTCGCTCAGAACAAACATCAAGTTACCGCAGATAATTTACCGCTGTCAACCAAGTGGGTTAAATACATTATTCCTATTCCAGATGCTTCTAAGTTAACGCAAGAACGAGGATTATTCTTATTCTCTGCAGGAACACAAAGCACCAATGGACTTGGTTTTACCATTTGGATTGACGAAATACGCTTTGAAAAATTGGGTACCGTAAAATTAATACAACCTTATATACTAAATGGAGCCAATCTAACCGTTGATGGTTTTTTAGGCTCTACACAAGTACTCAATCAATCTGGAGCAACATTTAATTTGGCTAATGGTCAAAACATAACTGTAAATGCCGCTCCTTCCTATTTTGAGTTTTCTTCCTCAGATGCAAACTTGCCACAAGAAAATCGTGTGGTGAGTAATTTCGCTCTAGGCAATGACGGTCAGGTTTTTACAACCGTTGTAGGTACCACAGGGTCGGCCGTAATTAGTGCACAATTAAGCAATACACTAGCTTCAGGATCATTGACCATCAATGCTGCGGGAACTTTTGTAAATGCACCAACACCAACGGTCAACCCCGCCAACGTTATTTCGATTTTTAGCGACACGTACAGCACCATTCCTGGTTTTAATCCCGGAATATTTGCAGGACCTAATACAGCAAGTATCACCGCCCCAATAAATGGAGGCAACCAGCACATTAACTATCAATCTATTGATTTTATTGGAATGGGTTGGACCGGTACCGTTGATGTATCTAGTAAAACAATGATTCATCTTCATGCTAAATTAGTGGGTGCTGCTAGTTCAAATCTTCGAGTAGAACTTATTGATTTTGGGCCAGACGGAGTTGATAACGGCTTCGGAGCTGGTGGTGGTACGGCCGGAGGAAACGATATTTCTAGCCAATTAATTCAAGATCAATGGGTAAGTATAAACATTCCACTCAACCAATTTAACCTAGCTACTGGAGGAGGAGGTTTTGGAAATCCTAACCGAAACAACTTAGGATACATTGTTTTAGTTTCTAGCAATGGCGCCTCCGTTTTGATTGACAATATCTATTTCTATTAAATAATTGTATAAAACATTAAAAATGAAAATAATAAACTATAAACATAAAGTAGTAGCCCTAGCTTTAGTAGGAATCGTTTTTGGATTTTCTTCTTGCGAAGGAGATACAGAACAAGAAGTTACCACCAAATTTGACCTAGTCTTTTCTGACGAATTTGATGTAAATGGAGCACCAAATCCAAGTAATTGGGGTTTCGATATTGGTCGCGGACCACTTAATGATGGCTGGGGTAATAATGAGTTACAATACTATACCGACAGACCTGAAAACGTAACAGTACAAAATGGATTTTTAATCATCACGGCACGAAACGAAAGTTTTCAAGGGTTTAACTATACTTCTGCACGGTTAAAAACTAGAAATCTGTTCGAAAAAAAATACGGCCGTTTTGAAGCCCGGATAAAAATGCCCCAAGGAAAAGGAATGTTCCCTGCGTTTTGGATGCTTGGAAATAATTTCTGTGAAGCGCAATCCATTGATGCACAAGGAAATGTTTTTTGTGACCCAACTAAACCAAACTACGAAGAAGGAAACATCTTATGGCCTCAAGCCGGTGAGATTGACATCATGGAATATTTAGGAAACAAACCTACTGAAGTATTCGGAACCATTCACGCTCCTGGAATTTTTGGAGGTGGTAGTTTAAGTAAAAAGTACACTTTGCCAAACGGCAGATTTGATACGGATTTTCATGTTTTTGGAGTGGAATGGACTGAAAATAGCATCAATTGGTATGTTGATAATGTATTATACAGTACAATCACAAAAGCACAAGTGGCTGAAGCAGGTGGAGAATGGGCATTTGACAATTCATTCTATATGCTTCTAAATCTTGCCGTTGGAGGTAATCTGCCAGGAAGTCCTGATGCCAATACATCTTTCCCACAAAGAATGTTAGTAGATTACGTTAGAGTATACCAATAATCTTTTAAAAACATAACAATCATGAAAAAAACAATAAAATTTCTTCTTTGCGCTTTTATAGGAGTGGGTCTCGCAAGTTGCGACACCGCTGAAATGGATGAAACTGTAAAAAAAGATTTAAAGGCTGAGTACACATTTGTCAAAGAAGCTACACCAGGTACAGTTACATTTCTAAATACATCCGAAGCTGCAGACGAATACCTATGGAATTTTGGAGACGGAACAACTTCAACCATTAAAAACCCGGTTAAAAAATTCCTTGCCACAGGAGATTATACCGTAACACTTACCGCTTCTAACAGCAAAACTAATCAATCCAACTCCTTTAGCAGCACCGTTTCGGTTTTTGTATTTCAAGGCGGACTGGTTACAAATGGAGATTTTACGGCAGGAACCGCTCCGTGGACTTTTGGTGTTGCAAGCCCCATAGGTTCTAATCTATTGGTTACTCAAAATGGCAATACCTACTTTTCGATAAACGTTGCCGCTGTGGGTAATCCATTTGACGTAAACCTATCTCAAATAGGTATTAATATGACGCAAGGCACTACCTACAGACTCACATTCGATGCTTGGTCTGACGTCAATAGAAGCATGATTGTAGGCATCGGACTAAGCGGAAATCCATTTACGAACCAAACGGTAACTAGAAACTTAACCACATCTTTACAAAATTTCAGCATCGATTTAGTAGCTAATTTCACAAGTCCGAACAGTCGTGTCATTTTTGATATGGGAGCTGCCTTGGGAAAAGTAAATATTGATAATGTAACTTTGACCGTAGTACAATAAATTTTTTAACCTAGAATTATAAAAAACAATTCCCATACTGCTGTAAAAGAGATTTTTGTATCGAAAATCAAATTGCTGCTTTATGGGAATTAACTTACTTAAATTACACAAATTACTTGATTTTATGCAACAACTTGAATTAGAAGGAGAAAAATTTTATAAGATAGAAAACGCTAACGAAATGCGACCTTTTTTCATGAGTATCGTAAGCGATTCTAATCATTGGATGTTTATTTCCAGTAATGGAGGATTATCAGCCGGTCGAAAAAATGCTGAATTCGCACTCTTCCCCTACTACACCGATGACAAAATCACTGAATCTGCCGATATTACAGGAAGCAAATCGATATTTCACATTCATTTAGATGGAAAAATAAACGTTTGGGAACCCTTTTCAGAGCGATTTTCAGTATATGATTATGCTATTTCAAGAAATTTATACAAAAATATTTACGGTAATAAAGTAATTTTTGAAGAAGTCAATCACGACCTACAAATTACTTTTCGTTACCAGTGGAATTCCAGTAACGAATACGGTTTTGTTCGAAAAGCCGAATTAATCAATCATTCTGGAGCTTCCTATCAAATCGAACTCATAGACGGTATTCAAAATATTATGCCTTACGGAGTAAGTAGCGATTTACAGAATGCCTCAAGTAACCTAGTTGATGCGTACAAAAGAAACCAATTACATGCCAAAAGCGGCTTAGGAATTTTTGCCCTAAGTGCCATTATTGTAGACAAAGCCGAACCAAGCGAGGCCCTAAAATCAAATATTGTATGGTCCGCCGGAATTGAAAATCCAAAATACCTAGTGTCTTCTTTGCAATTATCGAAATTCAGAAAAAAACAAAAAGTTACAGCAGAACAAGACGTAAAAGGAGAAAAAGGAGCCTATTTTATCAACGCTGAAATTATACTCGACAAAAATTCGAAAAAACAATGGATGATTGCAGCAAACGTAAACCAAGACCATTCTGACGTTGCACAAACGATACACAACATCCAATCCAACAAAAATATTCAAAACGAAATCAATGCCGATATCGAAGCAGGCACTCAAAAACTCATCGCTTTAAATGCGTCTTCAGATGCGTTGCAATTGACTAATGATAATTTAAGAGATACACGCCACTTCGCCAATACCTTATTCAACATCATGCGAGGCGGTATTTTCGACTTTAACTACCAAATAGAAAAAGCAGACTTTATTAAATACATCAAAAAAGGGAATGTAACGGTTTACCAACAGTTGGAAAAACAATTGGCTCAACTACCCGAAGTGTTTTCTGTAGAAACCCTTAAAGAAATTGCTTTTCAGCAAGAAGATGCTAATTTTAAACGACTCAGCCTTGAATATCTACCGCTAAAATTCAGTCGCAGACATGGAGACCCAAGTCGCCCGTGGAATAAATTTTCTATCAATACTAAAAGCGAAATCGACGGTTCAAAAATCTTAGATTACGAAGGAAACTGGCGGGATATTTTCCAAAACTGGGAAGCACTTTCGCTTTCTTTTCCAGAATTTATCGAGAATATGATTCACAAATTCTTAAACGCAACCACCTTTGACGGATACAACCCCTACCGGGTAACCAAAGATGGTTTTGATTGGGAAACCATTGAAGAAGATAATCCTTGGTCGTACATTGGCTACTGGGGAGACCACCAAATTATTTATTTATTGAAATTTTTGGAAATCATTGAGCAACATCAACCTAAAAAACTTGCGAGCTATTTCAACCAAGATATTTTTGTGTATGCAAATGTTCCTTATGTGATTAAACCTTATGAAGATATTTTAAAAAACCCCAAAGACACCATCGCGTTTAACCATGACTTGGATATAAAAATCAGAGAAGATCGTGCAAAAATAGGTGCCGACGGAGCTTTATTAACCGAATCGTCAGGTGAAATTTATAAAGTAAACTTAATCGAAAAACTCTTGGCTACCGTATTGGCCAAAATGTCAAACTTTATTCCAGAAGGTGGAATTTGGCTCAACACACAAAGACCTGAATGGAACGATGCAAATAATGCTTTAGTTGGAAATGGCGTTTCGATGGTAACTCTTTATTATCTGAGAAGATTTTTAAATTATTTCAAGAAAATAGTCGAAAATTCAGATGTCGAAACCATTAAAATTTCAAATGAAATGGTAGAATTTTACCATTCCGTACGAGAAAATTTAATAAAATTCGAACCTTTATTGGAGGGAAAATTTACAAACGCCGACAGAAAAGCAGTTTTAGACGCACTCGGTACAGCTGCTTCTGAATATAGAACGCAAATTTATCAAAACGGTTTTTGGGGCAATAAGAGAACCCATTCTATGGCAGGATTAAAGCGTTTTATTGACGTTTCTTTACAATTTATTGATCATTCTATTGAAGCCAATAAACGCGAAGACCACCTCTATCATGCCTATAACTTAATGACTGTTGAAAATTCACAAGAAGTAAGTATTTCTTACTTAAGCGAAATGCTCGAAGGTCAAGTAGCCGTTTTAAGTTCGGGCTATCTAACCTCTGCCGAGGCATTAAACGTGTTGGATGGTTTGAAAAACAGTAAATTATTTAGACCCGATCAATACAGTTACATCCTTTATCCGAACAAAGAATTGCCTTCGTTTGTCGAAAAAAATAGCATCAACGAAAAATCGGTAGCACAATCTGCTTTGTTAACGGCAATGATTGCTGAGCATAACACGCAAATCATCGAAAAAGACTGCTTCGGAACCTTTCACTTCAACGGAAATTTCAAAAACGCCAGCGATTTAGAAAAAGCCTTGGATGAATTAGCACATTCTAACTTTGCCAATCAGGTAAAAACCGACAAACAGCAAGTATTACAAATTTTCGAAGAAGTGTTTAATCACAAGGCATTCACAGGTCGATCCGGAACATTTTATGGCTATGAAGGCCTCGGGTCAATTTATTGGCACATGGTTTCTAAACTTCAACTAGCAGTACAAGAATGTTGTTTAAAAGCCATTAACGAAAATGCTTCGCCTGAAATCATCGGTCGACTGCTCGAACATTATTACGAAATAAACGAAGGAATTGGCGTACACAAATCGCCTGAACTGTATGGCGCTTTCCCAACCGATCCGTATTCGCATACACCAGCCGGAAAAGGAGCTCAGCAACCTGGAATGACGGGTCAGGTAAAAGAAGATATTCTGAGTCGATTTGGCGAATTAGGGGTTTTTGTAACCAACGGAAAACTCTATTTCAATCCTTGCTTATTGCGCCAAAATGAATTTATCTCCGAGCCTACCACTTTTAGCTACTTTGATGTGCATTTCAATGCACAACTACTTGATTTAAAAGCCAATTCGCTCTGTTTTACGTATTGTCAAATTCCAGTGGTGTATCAAATTGCTTCTCAAAAAGGAATTGAAGTTTTCTTTAACGACGGAACAAAAACCAATGTAGAAAGTTTAACCTTAGACCAAGAAATAAGCAAGCACTTTTTTGAAAGAACCCACAAAATCAATCATGTTGTAGTATCTGTTTTAGCAACCCAATTACGATAAAAAAAATGAAACTTTTTACTCCAAAAATTATGAAAAGTAGAAAATCAATTACTGCATTGACATCCTATTTGTCTTTGCTTTTAATCGTAATGCTATTTTCATGCAAAAAGGAGTCAGAAATTACAAAACCAAAATCAAACCTAGTGACTGCAAAAGACCTTTTAGGAAATAAAGAATACCAAGCCATTTCGTTTGGCGGTTATCGAGCCAATACCCGAGACATTCAACCCACGGTAGCACAATTAAAAGAAGATTTATTGATTTTACACGCATTGAATATCAAAGTAATCCGTACCTATAATGTGCATTTGGCAGAGACTTCCTCCATTTTAGCGGCCATTTCCGAACTTAAAAAAGAAAATCCGAATTTCGAAATGTACATGATGCTTGGCGCTTGGATTGATTGTAAAAATGCTTGGACTGAGCTGGAACCCAATCATAACGAGGAAAGCGAACGAAATGCAGTTGAAATCAAAGAAGCCGTACGGCTCGCCAACACTTATCCTGATATTGTTAAAATAATAGCCGTAGGCAATGAAGCCATGGTGAGATGGGCAACGTCTTATTATGTTCAACCTGGAGTGATTTTAAAATGGGTCAACCATTTACAAGATTTAAAAAAGCAAAATAAACTACCAAAAGACCTTTGGATAACGTGTTCTGACGATTTTGCTTCTTGGGGAGGCGGCGAAGAAAGCTACAAAACCAAAGACTTAGAAGCCTTGATTAATGCTGTTGATTTTGTATCGATGCATACGTATCCTTACCATAACTCACATTACAATCCTGCTTTTTGGAAAACACCCCAAGAAGAAACTCATTTAACCGAGATAGAAAAAGCCAATCAGGCCATGAAACGCTCGCTTGAATTTGCAAAAATGCAATACAATACGGTTAAAAACTATATCAACAGCATCAATCCAAGTAAACCCATTCACATTGGCGAAACCGGCTGGGCTTCAAGTTCTGATGGTTTTTACGGTAGTGAAGGTTCCAAGGCGTCTGACGAATATAAACAAGCTTTATACTATAACGCTATGCGAGAATGGACCAACAAAGAAGGTATTTCGTGTTTTTTCTTTGAAGCCTTTGACGAACCTTGGAAAGACAGTGGCAATCCGTTAGGTTCAGAAAATCATTTTGGACTTTTTACAGTAGATGGAAAAGCAAAATTTGCCTTGTGGAAAAATGTAGACAATAACACCTTTAAGAATCTGGGAAGAAGTGGAAAACCAATCACAAAAACTTTCGATGGAAACGAAAAACAATTGCTGAAAACCGTTGCCGCACCCCCAAAACACTAAGGATATGAACAAGCTCCCCTATTTACTTTTTACCTCTTTTATGTTATCAATGACAAGTTGTACTAACACCGATTCTTCTTTCGAAACAGATGTATACGAAACTTCGGAGGCTGGAAATGCCTTAACCAAGATTACAGCATCAGCAGATACAAGTGGTGAGGCAAACGCCATTATCACACTCAATCCTGAAGAAAAATTTCAAACCATTACTGGATTTGGAGGCTCCTTTACCGAAGCCTCTGCCTCTTTACTCAATCGATTAAGTCCAGCAAACCGGAGGAAGATATTAGACGCGTACTTTAGTGAGGCGGGTGCTAATTATTCGCTAACGCGAACACACATAGCCTCTTGCGATTTCGCGTTGAGCAATTACACTTATGCCAAAGTCGAAAACGACATGAGTCTCGAACATTTTACAGTCGAAGACGACAAGGCTGATTTAATTCCGATGATTCTAGAAGCCAAAGCTATTTCTAAAGACGGATTTAAAATTATAGCTTCGCCATGGTCCTGTCCGCCTTGGATGAAAGACAACAAAAAATATGTAGGCGGAAAATTGCTACCCGAATACAACGCGGTTTTTGCGCTTTATTTTTCAAAATACCTCACGGCTTATAAAAAAGAAGGCATCGACATTTGGGGTTTAACCGTTATTAACGAACCCCACGGAAACGGCAATAATTGGGAGAGCACCCTTTTTTCGCCGAAAGAAATGACCGATTTTGTTATGAATCACATGGGACCTAAACTAGAGCAAGATGGATGGCAAGACGTAAAAATATTGGGTTATGACCAAAATCGTGCTGGCATAAAAGAATGGGCCGATGAGATGTATAAAAATAACCAAACCGCAAAGTATTTTGATGGAATGGCAGTACATTGGTACGAAAGTACTTACGAAGTTTTTCCTGACGATTTGCAGTATGCACACAAAAAAGCGCCTACAAAATACTTGATTGAAACCGAAGGTTGTATCGATGCAGAAGTCCCACACTGGCAAGACGACGCTTGGTATTGGAAAAAAGAAGCTACTGACTGGGGCTGGGATTGGGCTTCTGAAAAAGAAAAATATTTGCACCCAAAATATGCACCCGTAAACCGTTATGCCAACGACATTATAGGCTGTTTAAACAACCGAGTAGATGGTTGGATCGACTGGAATATGGTGCTCGACCGTCAAGGAGGTCCTAATTGGTTTAAAAATTGGTGTGTAGCACCCGTTATTGTAGACCCCGAAAAAGACGAGGTTTATTTTACGCCACTTTATTATACGATGGCTCAGTTTAGCAAATTCATGCGACCTGGAGCGGTAAAAATTGGTTGCGAAATCAAATCAAAAGAACTCGTTGCTACAGCGGTAGAAAACCCCGACGGAAGCATTGCCGTTGCTGTTTTTAATCCAACCGACAAAATGCAAACACTCGAAATCAATATAAACAATAAGGTAAAAAGAAGCTCAATCAGTGCGAAAGCGCTTCAAACAATAGTTATCAAACTTTAACACGAATAGTCTATGGAAAATCATAAAGTACCGTTTGGTCAAAAACTCGCTTTTGGACTTGGTATGCTTGCCAATCAATTGTTTCCTGCTATGTTAGGGATATTTATTGTGATATTAATCGATAAACTGGGATTTCCGGGTTGGATGCTAAGTGCCATTTATTTTGTGCCAAAACTTTTTGATGCCATAACCGACCCCATTATGGGTTTTATTACAGACAATACCAAATCCAAGTGGGGACGAAGAAGGCAATATGTAGTTATTGGTGGCATAATTACAGGTATTTCTTTCGCCTTTATGTGGCAGTTATATGCTGAAAATTCAGTGAATTTCAACTTTTACTATTTCATGCTAGTCTCCTTAGTGTTCTACTTAGGAATCACCATTTTTAGCGTTCCTTTTGTGGCTATGGGGTATGAAATGAGCGATGATTTTCATGAAAGAACGAGTATCATGGCAACCTCACAATTAATTGGTCAACTAGCATGGGTTTTTGCACCTTGGCTTTGGGTAATTATGTATGATGTTTCCTTTTTTCCTTCTCCAGAAGAAGCCACCCGAACACTAGCTGTTTATGCCGCCATTTTCTGTACCATTTTAGCGATAATACCAGGAATATTTATCAAAAGTAAATCTACCTTAAACGAAAATTACGAACCGCTGAACCTCAAAAATGCTAGTAGAAGTTTTGACTTAATCATCCAAGGATTTAAAGAAGCTTTAAAAATAGTTCCGTTTAGAAAATTGTGCATTGCTACGTTTTTTATTTTCAACGCATTCAATACCACCGCCGGTTTCTCTTTTTTCATCATCAAATACTATCTTTTTAATGGTGATGGTCAAGGCATCTGGCCTACATTATTCGGCTGTGTCGGTGCTTTATTTACTACATTTTTAATCATTCCGATAGTGGCCAAAATGTCTAAAGAGTTAGGCAAGAAAAAGGCGTTTATCTGGTCTCAAGGTATTTCTATCATTGGATATATATCCTTGTTGTTTTTGTTTGTTCCCGGAAAACCTTATTTGTTTCTTTTTGCTTTACCGTTTATTTCCTTCGGAATCGGAAGTTTATTTACCCTGATGATGTCTATGACCTCAGATGTAATCGATATCGATGAGTTGAATACCGGAAAACGAAGAGAAGGAATTTTTGGAGCCATTTACTGGTGGATGGTAAAATTTGGTTTAGCTATTGCTGGACTATTAAGCGGATTGATTTTGTCTTTTATTGATTTTCAATCAGGTGCACCAACCCAAACTTACGAAACCATGTTTGAATTACGGTTATTTTTCTCCGCAATTCCAATGATTGGAACCTTAATTGCCATTTGGGTTATGTATGATTATGATGTAAATGAGGAAAAAGCAAGAGAAATTAGTGCGGCTCTTGCCAAAAGAAAAGCAGCTATTAAAATGCAATCTTCATTTTACCTTTCAGGCAAATTACTTTCCTTATTAAAACGCGAAAATATTAATACACCTACAGGAATCAATTTAACTAACCTAGCCGAACCTGAATTAAAAGCTGCATTTTCGAAAGCACTTCATCACGGGATGCATGGTTTGTGTTTCAGTCCTTATCAAGAGGGCCAAGACATTGGTGATGTTTTGACGATGGAGCAAATCACGAGAAGAATGGATATTATTGCACCATACACCCAATGGGTTCGCTCGTTCTCTTGTACCGAAGGTAATGAGTTCATTCCAGAAATTGCTTTGCAGAAAGGACTAAAAACAGTTGTTGGAGCATGGATCAGCAATGATAAAGCAAAAAACGAAAGAGAAATAGAAAAACTTATACAACTCGGTAAATCAGGATTGGTTAACATTGCAGCTGTAGGAAACGAAGTGTTACACAGAGGCGAAAGCTCTGAGGAAGAATTAATTAGGTACATAAAAAGGGTTAAAGAAGCGCTGCCAAATATACCCGTAGCCTATGTAGATGCCTACTACCAATTTCTTGATAAACCAAATTTAGTGGCAAATTGCGATGTACTTTTGGTAAATTTCTATCCATTCTGGGAAGGTTCACCCATCGATTTTTCGGCTTCTTATTTGCAAAACATGTTAGAACTTACGCAAACTGTGGCTCAAGGCAAAAAAATTATTGTAACGGAAACGGGCTGGCCAAGCAAAGGCGATGCGGTCGAACAATCTATCCCATCAGATGTAAACGCAATGAAGTATTTTATTTCAACACAAGAATGGGCTCAAAACAACAACATCGAACTCTTCCATTTCTCATCCTTTGACGAGTCTTGGAAAATAAGCCAAGAAGGAATTATAGGAACTTCTTGGGGAATTTGGGATAAAAACGAAAAATTAAAATTTGAACTTAATACAAAATAGTATGTCATTTAGAACCGATTATTACAAATATGCAGACTCGATAGATTATGCAAACTCCGATTATTCTAACGGGTATAATTTTGAAGAAAAATCAGCCACCGAAATCAAAAGTTTGTTTCATGAACTTTTAAATCAAGGTATGCACGGCATTTGCTTTAGTATGTATGAGGAAGGACAACGGCCAGGCGATATTATTTCTGAAGAACAAGTACGAAGACGCTTAGAAATTCTTGCTCCATACACCCAATGGGTTCGGTCTTTTTCTTGTATCGAAGGGAATGAATTTATTCCAAAAATTGCTCGTGAATTGGGTATTAAAACACTTGTGGGGGCTTGGTTGGGTGACGATGCCGAAAAAAATGAAAAAGAAATAGCTGCTTTAATCCAACTGTGCAAAGAAGGTTTTGTAGACATTGCCGCCGTAGGAAACGAGGTCATGTACCGCAAGGATTTAACCGAAGATGAACTCTTGGGGTTTATAGCGAAAGTAAGGGCCGAAATCCCTTCGCACATTCCGGTAGGCTATGTAGATGCATACTATGAGTTTACCATAAAACCTCGCATTACTGAGGCTTGCGACGTTATTTTAACCAATTGCTATCCGTATTGGGAAGGCAGTACCATTGAATATTCGTTGGCACACATGAAGAGTATGTTTTACCAAGCACTTGGTGCGGGTCAAGGTAAAAAAGTAATTATTACAGAAACGGGTTGGCCCAGTCAAGGCGAAAGTTTTAGAGATTCGCATCCGTCTCCAGAAAATGCCATGAAGTATTTTATCAACACGCAACTTTGGTCGAAAGAAGCCAACATTGATGTGTTTTATTTTTCTTCTTTTGACGAATCCTGGAAAGTGGGTCCTGAAGGCGAAGTAGGTGCTCATTGGGGTATTTGGGATAAAAACGAAAAATTAAAGTACACCGAAGGTTTACCTCAAAAATCATAACCTCTATTAGTAAAAGGTTAAAAGTTTATGCCACCAATAGGATATCCATCAGTAAGAAATTGGGTTGATTTGCTTTGTGGTGCTACTATTTTTTGAGGACAACTTTGTTTAAATCCCGATGGTTATCGGGATGGTGAAACTTGGTGCGAAAATTTTGTGCAAAATCTTCGTGAAACTTTGTGCAAAATCTTCGTGAAACTTTGTGTAACAGCTTCGTGAAACTTTGTGTAAAAACTTTGTGAAACTTTGTGTAACAGCTTTTTCACAAAGAAAATATTTTTTTTCTTGTTTGAGAAATTTTCTCAGGCAGAATCTATACTAAATAATGTGGCTAGAAGTGCTTGTAGCAAGGGCCTCAAAACTAATGTCATTAAGTTAAGCAGTTTATTGTCCTTTTGACGAAGGAAGAATCTTACTAGTTTGTTCATCGTTGTTGAGATTCCTCCTTCGTCGGAATGACAAAATAGGCGCTCCAATTCCTTAACTTAATGACATTGGCCTCAAAACCTAAAGCAGCAAAAAGCCGAAAGATTAAAAGAAGCCGAAAGATTGTTTTCTACCCCTGATTGCAGCGGCATCACCCGATTTTTTATCGGGTATACAGCGGAAAGCAGGAATAGGGTTTAAAAAAGGTACGGCTGTGGTGGTGCAAAAAAAATGTGTTAAAAATAAAAATTATGAATTTAAAATTGAATGCTTTACGATTGCTTTTAATAGTAATACTTATGTATCAAAATGTGCAATCGCAGGTAGATGTGGTGTATAACGACTTGGTTTGGTCGGACGAATTTGAAACCAATGGCGCCATCAATACTACCAAGTGGCATCATCAAATTCAACTACCCGCCGGCGGAAGTTGGTTTAACGGCGAGGTGCAACATTATACCAACGAACTCGCCAATTCGTCTGTAAACAATGGTTTTTTGCGCATCAAAGCCATCAAAGAGCCTTATATGAGTCAAGGTGTAGTTAAGCAATACACATCGGCACGTTTGAACAGTAAATTTGCCTTTAAATACGGGCGTGTTGATGTTCGGGCTAAAATTCCAACCCAACAAGGCACGTGGCCTGCAATATGGTTACTCGGCAGAAACATCAACGAAGATGGTGGTTTTTTTGACGCACAATACGGCACAACGCCTTGGCCCGCTTGTGGCGAAATCGACATCATGGAACACGGCATTACGTCTTATCAGCCCACTAATTACATTCAGAGTGCTATTCATACGCCTTCCTCTTTTGGTAATACCGTAAATATTGGCGGTATTGTGGCTTCGGATTTGGTGAATAACTACCACGTGTACTCGATGAATTGGTCGCCATTTCAAATTACATTTTTATTAGATGGCGTGGCTTATTACACCTACAATCCTGCCGTAAAAAATGCCAATACGTGGCCCTTTGACGCCGAACAATATTTGCTGTTAAACATTGCCATGGGTGGTATTGCAGGAACCATTCCAGCGAGTTTTACCGAAGCCAACATGGACATTGATTATGTAAGGGTGTACCAAAATACAACGGTAGATACTGAAAATCCTACTAATTTTACAGCCACACTCGGAACAGTAACCGGCTCCACTGTGCAATTACTTCTCAACGGCACCGATAATTCTGGTACGGTACAATATACCATCTCGTACGGTAGCACAACGCTATCTACAACGAGCATGTCGGGCGTCCAAAAATCGTTTGTTATTTCAGGATTAATGCCACAAACCAATTATGCTTTTACTGTAACTGCAACCGATTTGGCGGGTAATACAGCAGCCAATAATCCGATAGTGATTAATGCTACAACTGCGGTCCAACTTTCTTGTCAAGGCACAGATACCCAAGCCCAACAAGGAACATTTTCTACAGGTTATACCTACGAATTTGAAACCATTGGTAACGATGTGAAAATTACTTTTGAACTATTAGACCCACAAGTTACAGGTGTTTTTGCGTATTTATGGCGGCAATCGCCCTTTCAAGAAACACCAATGGACAATGTTTTGGGGAATAAATTTACCAAAACCATCACCAATCAAACTCTTGGTGCAACCATCAGCTATGCAGTGAAATTTGCTTTTACTGGAGGTTTGGCCGTAACCAAATATTTTACATACGTTGTAGGAGAAACATGTAACTTAAAAATAACCGAATATTCCGACACGGATTTTTTTAGTTTTAAAAATCCAGCACGTGAGGTTCTGGAAATTCAATCCGATAGAATCATTGACAAAGTTGAATTCTACACGATGAATGGCACACTATTAAAAACCAGCACAACAGATACTACTAAAATCGCGATTGACGATGTGCCATCTGGAGTTTATTTAATCTACGTTTTTTCCGAAGGTAGAAAAGGGGTTAAGAAACTAATTGTGAATTAAAGTGCTTTGCAATAAAATTAATAAAGCCCTTACTTTTTACTGTAAGGGCTTTTTTAATGGTAGCAATACAAAAGGAATTTGAAGCAGCAAAAAGATACTGTAAAAACAAGGTTGCAAAAAATTTTAAGCTTCGGCAACCTTATTATATCCTATGCATTATCAAAAATACCATCTATTGGTAAGCCTTAGGGCTAAACCAACTTGTTATTAATTGCAACGAATTAATTTACAGGTATTTTCACATTGTTGTTATCAAAGACTTCAATCTCCATAAGGATAGGGTCTTTTCCGTCGTTATCTTGAGACGATTTAATCACCGAGATATTCGCTGGAGCGATGAGATTGATGGTTAAAGTCATATCGTTTCCACTAGCCGTTTGGGTTGCATTAGGAAAAACATTCGATAATGTATTCACAATGGCTTGAGACAAATTGGCTCCGTTTCTTAATTCAACAATCAGTCCTAGTCCATTGGGTTTTTCTATTCTTGACCAAGAAATTCGTATTTTTCCGCCTGCTGGAATAGCCGTATTAAACGTTGTTCGAATAATATCTTTTCCATCTTGGTGTAAACGCAGGTCTCTCATATCACCAAAAACCTGATCTTGAGTGGTATAAGTTACTCTGTCATCATATAATACTGGAAACGACGAAGATTGAAAATGCCCTCCGTTACCAATGTTTGAAGTACTTGTGGTAATAATGGCTGGAAAACCACTTACTGCATTAGTAACACTACAACTTTGGCCACCAAAAGTGATAGGGAAAGTAGCTGTACCTGAAGATGTAGGCGTACCTGTAACGGTGAATGTAAGGTTTCCTGACGTTGATAGTGTACCCGCTTGTAAAGTAGCCGTAAGACCCGTAACTCCCGTAGAGTTGATAGCTGTTCCTGCAGGATAGGGTGCTCCGTTACCTCCTGTATAAGGAATTGTTAACGTACCCGAATAAGCAGTGCCTTGCGTCATTGATGCAGGACTAAAAACGCGTGACCCACAAGTTAAACCTCCCACAGTAGCGCCACCAACTGTTCGGCTAACTGTACAAGATGAAGATCCAAAAGTTAAGAAAAAGCTGGCTGTTCCTGTTGATGATGCCGTTCCGGTAACTGTGTAAGTAAGATTTCCAGAACCAGTTGTTAGTGTACCCGCTTGTAAAGTAGCGGTAAGTCCCGTAACTCCTGTAGAGGCAATACCAACACCTGCGCCATAAGCCACACCATTACCTCCTGTGTAAGGCACAGTAATGGTACCATTATAGGCGGTACCTTGCGTGATGGTTGTAGGATTAAAAGTTGCACCTGCACAATTTAAAGTAGCCGTAGCGGTTGCAGCTGCAACAGTTCTTGTAAAAGAACAAGATCCTCCAAAAAGTGAAATATTGAATGTAGCAGTTCCGAAGGAAGATGGAGTTCCTGTAATGTTTAAGATAAGTTGGCCATCACCGTTTGCCAAAGCGCCTGCCGACAAAGTAGCAGTAAGACCAAATACTCCAGTACTTGCAAAACTTGTAGCTGCATAATTGGCTCCGTTTCCACCGGTATAGCTAATCGTTTGGCTTACACCACTAGCGGCTTGTCCTTGGGTTAGCGTACCTGAAGAAGCCACGGTACAACTTGAAATAGAAGCAATAGCAGGTTTTACCGCTACGTTTGCCGTAAAGTTACAGGTTTGACCACCGAAGGTGAAGGCAAAACTAGCTACTCCACTAGAGGTAGGTGTACCCGAAATAGAAAATAATAAATCGCCTCCTGTACCATTAGTCAAACTACCTGAATTTAAAAAAGCCACTAATCCCGTAACGCCTGTTGAACTGATTAGTCGAGAACTATACGCACTTCCGTTACCGCCTGTGTAAGGTACCGAAATAAAAACGCCACTAGCGCTTACATTATCGACTAATGATCCGGTTACTGTAGCACTTGCGCAAGTTAAACCACTTACAATAGGACCACCTGCAACCACAGGAACTTCAATGGTACAGGTTTCTCCTGCCACCTGGATTGAAAAACTGGCAGTGCCTGATGCTCCTGGAGTACCTGAAATGGTGTAAATCACGTTTCCATCTCCTGTAGCTAAAGTACCTGCTTGTAATGTAGCGCTAAGACCGGTAACTCCGGTAGAAGATACAATTTCTCCAAAGTACAAACCACCATTTCCACCCGTGTAAGGCACGGTAACGGTTACACCACTTGCAACACTCCCTGCTGCTAAAATTCCGTTGGTTATTGAACTTGTACATTCAAGTGTAAGAATGGCGGGAGGTATTCCAGAATTACAGTTAGACCAAACGCCTTTTTGATAACTTCTGATGCAGCCCAAGGCAATATCGTAAATAATCATTCCATCAACTGGATTTTCTATGGATTCTTCAGAGGCTACTCGGGTTACCAAGAGCGCTTTGTTTTCAGATTTAAGCTCTAAAAGTGAACTTGGGGCGGGGGTCTTTGTTCCAATGCCTACCTGGGCAAAAGACATGGTGCTTAGCAATAATACCAAGCCTAATAATATTAGTTTTTTCATTGTTGTTGTATTAAAATTTATAGTTTGCCATTGCTCTTTTGCAATGACGCTGGTTTGTGCACGCTTTTAAAGAAAAGAGGTGCATCGTTTCGAAGTAAAATCTACTTTGCCGTGATACTTTTTCAAAATTAAATTCAGAGGTAACTAGAAGCTAAAGTTCTAACTCAAAATGTAAGGGGTATCAACCCGAAAGCAACTTTACATTCTAAAAATGGATAGATTAACACACCGGGGGTGGACGTGTAGCATAATAGGCTTTTCCGTGTGTGGAGAAAAGAACCAAAACAGGTTCTGAAAAAGGAGATGTATTGTTGTTCGCTTGTACATGTACAAAGTCAGCAATCACTAAACCTAAACTCTTAGTGTTTTTATGAACATCGGATTTGGGTAAAGTTACTAAAACCGTCGCGAGATGTATAAAACGATGATTTCTTGATGTAGGTACTTGTTCAAAAGGCAGAGCGGTATATTGTTCAAAATGGGGTTCTTCCGTAGCAGTAATCCCTTTTTGGGGTGCGGTAAATGTATGTAACTTATTTTTATCCTTCTCGGTTTTTTGTACACGAACTAAAGTAGCATGCACTTCTGCCTTAGAAGATTTTTCAAATACGGTGTTGGGTAAAATATAAACTGACGCGCCACTTACAGCCTCAATAGGCTGTGCTTCAGTTGGTACATGTGTTATATAAATATTATCTAAACCTTTGATTATTGCCTCTTGACTCACATAAACCTGATCGCCTGGAGGAGCTGTGGTAGCCCATACCAAAGTGTAGCTCCAGAAAAAGAGCAAAAACGTAAGGAGTTTTTGTACACTTTGATTAGTCATTTGCAACAACACTTGTTAATAAAACCTAAATGCCTTTGCAAAGCTACTCATAAAATACTAATAAAATGTTAAATAAAAACTAATTTGCATTTGTTTACTCTTTTCAAGTACTGTAAAACAAGGGAGTTTGAAGTAGCAAAAGAAAAAATCAAGCTATTTTTGTCCATCATTTTTTACGGATTATGGGCAAAAAATGGATGTTTAATTTTTGTGTTTTCGTGAAAATTATTTTTTTGTGTACATCCAAAAATAAAGGGTCAACTACTGAAAGTCGACCCTTACACTTGATTGTTTGCACTTTGAACATACTACTTCAAAATTTCCTCAACCGTAGCTAGTTTTTTGAGAATTATTCCCTTACTGTCTAACAAATACATTGTAGGCGTACCAATAACCGCATAGTTTTTAAAATTAATGCCATTCATGCCTTCCAAATCACAAAACGTGTCTTTCCATGGAAAGGTGGCAGATGTGGTTTTAAATTCTGTTTCGTTGGTATCGCTAGAGAAAGCAATTATTTTTAAGCCTTTGTTGATAAGCTTGGTATAGTTGGTTTTTAAATTCTCAAGAGTAGTTTCGCAAGGACCACAACCCGATTTGTAAAACAATAACAAAGTTTGCTTTGATTTTAACTCGGTGGATTTGATGGTGGTAGTACCTTTGCTGTTTTTGATAATTAAATCGGGGGCTTTACTGCCTATCATGGCTTTTACATACACTTGCATGGTTTTCCCTTCATACGAATTGACCTTACCCGATGCCAAAACTGTTGGTGCAATAGCTTCAATGTAATCATCTTTGCCAAATTCTGTTAAGTAATAAGTTACCTTTCCAATCCAATCTGTGTATTTAACTGGGTTGGTAAGTTTCTTACTGACTACAACAAAATCTTTTACAAATCTTGCTTTATCCACATACATTTGCGTATGCATTTGTACCCAACTGTATATAATAGCTGTCCAATGACCCGAAGTGTAAAGCTCATCATAATTAAGTTCATTAACTATGTAGTCATTGACGTATTCTGCTCTTAAATCGTAGTTGTCGGTTAGTTTGGGTGCAATACCGGTTGTTAAATTCACAATAGGCAAAAACCGTGCATTGTAATTGGTGTTTACCTTTAGTGCTTGTTGAAATTTTTCAAAAGCTAACACTTGTTCTTCTTGTTCTTTGGTAAAAGTAGGATAAGAGGGATGCGTTTTGTCGTAGAGCATGGTTGCCTTACTCATGGTTTCAAACTTATCGATAATAAGTTGTTGTTCTTTGTATAGCCTATTTAGCTCGTTAACTGCATCATAGCCGACGTAGTTGATGTTGCCTTCGTTGGGTTGGTTAGACAAACAACTTATTTTAAACCCATGCCCCTGAATGGCCATATCTAATCCTCCGCCTGTTTCTGAATCGGTAAGTAACCATCTACTCATGCCTACATAAGGCGTGTATTTTTCAGGAATACTTAAGGTAAACTTTCCATCGGGTGGAATAATGCCTTTATCAACAATAATCTCTTCTCCTTGAAAGATTTTAAACTCATAGCTTTTTCCAGCAAATGCTGGAAATTCCATCTGAATGCTCTGTGCATTGATATTGATTATTGAAAAAAATGCAATTGCGAAATATTTGATCATAATTTTTTTTCAAGTTTACTATATTTTATTTTTAACCGTCTGATAAATTTTAATTTTCATAACTTACAAATAAAAAAAAACTTGGTAATTAAACCAAGCTTTTTAATAATTATTCAGCAATACACCTTACGGATGCACCCCAAGAAGTATCAGGTTCTGTTGTTACAGTGTTTAAGCTATTTTGTAATTGTTCATAGTAACCTCTAATTCCACTAGAATGCCAATAGTAAGCAGTGTTGTTCCTATCGGCAAGTGCTCCATCTGAGCCACTTCTCCATCCAGCCATTGGTAATGTCAAGGTGATATTACTCGCACTTGTACCAAAACGTTGAGCAGAATTATAGTTTGTTACACCACTAGTAAATGTTCCGATAACATATCTATTGTTATTATTCCTCATTCCATCCCATTGTGCTTTTGTAGGTATTCTGAAGCCTGCCGGACATGGGTCGTTGGCTGTTTTGGTGGCGTCAGACCAAGCGCCAGCTCCACCGTCACTAGTACCATTAGTCCAGTTTGTAATGGCACCTGAATTTGCTGTTCCAGCTGTACCACCCGTTGGTGCTGCTGCAAAACCTAAGCTAGCATTACTAGCAGCTGTAATCCATGTTGTGGTAGAAACGCCTGTTGGCCCTCTTTTTCCCCATCGTATGTATGCGCCATTCAATTCCCACCGAGGTGTGTGAGGATCTACATCTGTGTGAGCTCCTAAGTTATGGCATAAAAACACCTTAAACACCCCAGGAGCTATAAAGGCTCCACAAGAACTAAAACTTATGGTACAACTTTGTCCGCCAAAGCTAATAGCAAATGATGCAGTACCAGAGCTAGTAGGTGTTCCAGAAATAGTATACGTAAGGTTACCCGAGCCATTAGCCAGAGTACCTGCTTGCAGAGTAGCGGTGAGTCCAGTAACTCCTGTAGAGTTTATAGCAGTACCAGCAGGATAACTAGTGCCATTTCCGTTAGTATAAGGCACAGTAACTGTACCACTATACGCCACATTTTGGGTAAAAGTAGTAGGGCTAAAAGTACGACCCGCACAATTCAAGGCCAAAGGTGCGTTTACTGTTTTATTAAGCGTACAGCTAGCTCCTAACGATAACGCAAAAGAAGCTGTACCACTACTGTTTGGTGTGCCACTAACCGTGTAGGTAAGAGTACCATTGCCTACTGCTAGTGTACCCGCTTGTAGGGTAGCCGTAAGACCTGTAACGCCTGTAGAGTTAATGGCAGTACCTGCAGGATAAGGCGCTCCGTTACCTCCTGTATAAGGTACGGTTACTGTTCCTGTATAAGCAACGCCTTGGGTCATTGTAGTTGGACTAAAAACTGCCGAAGTACAGGTTAAAGCCGCTACAGCAGGGCCTTCAACAATCCTGCTAAACGTACAATTTGCTCCAAAAAGGTTCACATTAAAGATAGCGGTTCCGCTTGTGGCTGGTGTACCGGTTATGGTAAAAACGATGCTTCCCGTACCGTTGGCTAATACGCCTGCCGCTAAATTAGCAGTTAATCCTGTAACACCACTACTTGTGATGCTCGTGGCAGGATAGCTCACCCCGTTACCACCGTTGTAGGTAGCGGTTTGTGTAACGCCACTTGCAGCTACACCCACAACGAGTGTGCCTGCGGTAGCCGAAGAACAGTTTGCCCAACTTGAAATAGTAGGTGGTGCTACTACATTCACTGTAAAACTACACGATTGTCCGCCTAATGTAAGTGCAAAACTTGCTACTCCTCCACCTGCGGGTGTACCCGATAACTGGAATACTAAAGTACCATTGCCATTGGCTAACGTACTGGGTGCTAGAGAAGCTGTAAGTCCCAAAACCCCATCAGAGGCAATGGATTGTGCATCATAAGCAGTACCATTTCCTCCTGTGTAAGGCACAGATACAAACACGCCATCGGTAAATTCGTTGGCGGTAGGCGTACCGCTAACCACTGCTTCTAAACATCCTAAGCTAGCTACCTGTGGTGTGCTTTGCGCTACATTAATGGTAAAGGTACAGGTTTTATCAATCAGCGTTATCGCAAAACTAGCGGTACCTGGTCCACTAGGTGTTCCGGTAATGGTGTAGATTATTTCTCCATCGCCATTGGCTAAAACACCTCCTGCTATAGTAGCGGTTAAACCACTAACTCCGGTAGAAGATACTATTTGTCCTGCATAATTTCCGCCATTGGCTCCTGTATAAGGGATAGTGGCCGTTACATTACTGGCAGGAATGGTAGCCGTAAGTGAACCACTAATAAGGGCATTGGCACAATCCAAAGTGCCAACCGTAGGAGTGGTTTTTGCATTACACTCCGTCCAAGCGCCGCTTTGGTAGCTTTTGATACAACCCGAGGAAATATCATAAATAATCATCCCGTTCACTGGGGCTGTAACAGCTGCGGTATTGGCCACTCGGGTTACAAGCAAGGCCTTCTCGGGTGCTGTAAGGTCCAAAATAGCATCGGGTGCTGGTGTCTTGGTGCCTATACCCACTTGTGCAAAAGCAAGCGGACTGAGCAACAAGGCCATAACTGCTAAAATAATTGTTTTTTTCATCTTTTAATTTGTTGTGCTTCTTTACAGCGAGCATCCTTTTGATAGAGATATAATCTAAAAAATTATCAAAAATCAGTTGTTTTGAAACCTTACCAAAATGTGACACTTTGATAAAGGCTACCAAGAACAACTTCTCTTTAGGATATCAATTGCAATGAAGCGTATTATTGTTTTACCATCTTGTTATTAATTGCAACGAATTAATTTACAGGTATTTTCACATTGTTGTTATCAAAGACTTCGATCTCCATAAGAATAGGGTCTTTTCCGTCGTTATCTTGAGACGATTTAATCACCGAGATATTCGCTGGCGCGATGAGATTGATGGTTAAAGTCATATCATTGCCACTAGCCGTTTGGGTTGCATTAGGAAAAACATTCGATAATGTATTTACAATGGCTTGAGACAAATTAGCTCCGTTTCTTAATTCAACAATCAGTCCTAGTCCATTGGGTTTTTCTATTCTTGACCAAGAAATTCGTATTTTTCCACCTGCTGGAATAGCCGTATTAAACGTTGTTCGAATAATATCTTTTCCGTCTTGGTGTAAACGCAGGTCTCTCATATCACCAAAAACCTGATCTTGAGTGGTATAAGTTACTCGATCATCATATAATACCGGAAACGAAGAAGGTTGAAAATGCCCAGCATTCCCAATGTTTGATGTAGTTGTGGTAATAATGGCTGGAAAACCACTTACTGCTTTGGTAACATTACAACTTTGTCCGCCAAAAGTGATAGGAAAAGTAGCTGTACCTGAAGATGTAGGTGTACCTGTAACGGTGAATGTAAGATTACCAGAACCTGATGTTAATGTTCCTGCTTGCAAAGTAGCGGTAAGACCTGTAACGCCAGTTGAGTTGATAGCCGTTCCTGCAGGATAAGGTGCTCCGTTACCTCCTGTGTAAGGTAAAGTAAAAGTACCTGAATAAGCTGTGCCTTGTGTCATAGCAACTGGATTAAAAACTGCTGAACCACAAGTTAAACCTCCCACAGTAGCGCCAGCAACTGTTGCTCCAACTGTACAAGATGAAGATCCAAAAGTTAAGAAAAAGTTGGCTGTACCGGTTGATGATGCCGTTCCGGTAACTGTGTAGGTAAGATTTCCAGTAGTACCAAGGGTACCCGCTTGTAAAGTAGCGGTAAGTCCCGTAACGCCTGTAGAGGCAATACCAACACCTGCGCCATAAGCAACAGAGTTGCCTCCTGTGTAAGGTACGGTAATTGTACCATTATAGGCGGTACCTTGCGTGATGGTTGTAGGATTAAAAGTTGCACCTGCACAATTTAAAGTAGCCGTGGCGGTTGCAGGATTAACAGTTCTTGTAAAAGAACAAGTTCCTCCAAAAAGTGAAATATTGAATGTAGCAGTTCCCGATGATGTTGGTGTACCTGTGATGTTTAACACAAGGTTACCATTACCATTTGCCAAAGCGCCTGCCGACAAAGTAGCGGTAAGTCCAAATACGCCTGAACTGGCAAAACTTCTAGCCGTGTAATTGGCGCCGTTTCCACCGGTATAGCTAATCGTTTGGCTTACACCACTAGCGGCTTGTCCTTGGGTTAGTGTACCTGTTGAGGATACGTTACAATTTGAAATGGTAGCAACAGCCGGTTGTACGGCTACGTTGGCTGTAAAACTACAGGTTTGACCACCAAATGTAAATGCAAAACTAGCTACGCCACTTGATGTAGGTGTACCTGAAATAGAAAATAATAAGTTACCTCCTGCTCCATTGGATAGAGTGCCTGAATTTAAAAAGGCTGTCAATCCCGTAACGCCTGTAGATGTAATAACTTGAGAACTGTAAGCATTTCCGTTACCACCTGTGTAAGGCACAGATATAAAAACACCACTAGCACTTGTATTTGCCGTTAATGAACCAGTTACTGTAGCACTTGCGCAAGTTAAGCCACTTACAATAGGACCGCCTGCAACTACAGGTACTTCAATGGTACAGGTTTCTCCTGCCAAATTGATTGAAAAACTGGCAGTGCCTGATGCTCCTGGAGTACCTGAAATGGTGTAAATCACGTTTCCATCTCCTGTAGCTAAAGTACCTGGTTGTAATGTAGCGCTAAGACCGGTAACTCCGGTAGAAGATACAATCTCACCTGCGTAAATACCCGCATTACCTCCTGTGTAAGGTACGGTAACGGTTACACCACTTGCAACAGTACCTGCGGTTAAAGTACCAGCTGGTAGTGCGCTTGCACACTCAAGTGTAAGAATAAAGGGAGGTGTTATCGAATTACAGTTAGACCAAACGCCTTTTTGATAACTTCTGATGCAGCCTAAGGCAATATCGTAAATAATCATTCCATCAACTGGATTTTCTATAGATTCTTCAGAGGCTACTCGGGTTACCAAGAGCGCTTTGTTTTCAGATTTAAGCTCTAAAAGTGAACTTGGAGCGGGGGTCTTTGTTCCAATGCCTACCTGGGCAAAAGACATGGTGCTTAGCAATAATACCAAGCCTAATAATATTAGTTTTTTCATTGTTGTTGTATTAAAATTTATAGTTTGCCATTGCTCTTTTGCAATGACGCTGGTTTGTGCACGCTTTTAAAGAAAAGAGGTGCATCGTTTCGAAGTAAAATCTACTTTGCCGTGATACTTTTTCAAAATTAAATTCAGAGGTAACTAGAAGCTAAAGTTCTAACTCAAAATGTAAGGGGTATCAACCCGAAAGCAACTTTACATTCTAAAAATGGATAGATTAACACACCGGGGGTGGACGTGTAGCATAATAGGCTTTTCCGTGTGTGGAGAAAAGAACCAAAACAGGTTCTGAAAAAGGAGATGTATTGTTGTTCGCTTGTACATGTACAAAGTCAGCAATCACTAAACCTAAACTCTTAGTGTTTTTATGAACATCGGATTTGGGTAAAGTTACTAAAACCGTCGCGAGATGTATAAAACGATGATTTCTTGATGTAGGTACTTGTTCAAAAGGCAGAGCGGTATATTGTTCAAAATGGGGTGCTTCCGTAGCAGTAATCCCTTTTTGGGGTGCGGTAAATGTATGTAACTTATTTCTATCCTTCTCGGTTTTTTGTACACGAACTAAAGTAGCATGCACTTCTGCCTCAGAAGATTTTTCAAATACGGTGTTGGGTAAAATATAAACCGATGCGCCACTTACAGCCTCAATAGGCTGTGTTTCAGCTGGTTCATTAACTACATAAATATTATCTAAACCTTTGATTATTGTCTCTGCACCAACATGAATCTGATCTCTTGGAGGAGCTGTGGTAGCCCATACCAAAGTGCAGCTCCAGAAAAAGAGCAAAAACATGAGGAGTTTTTGTACACTTTGATTAGTCATTTGGAAGACCAGTTCGTTAATAAAACCTAAATGTCTTGGCAAAAGTACTAATAATATCTAAACAAAATACTAATTTCTATTTTTAATTACGCTCTTTCATGGCTACAAGGCAAAAAAAATTGAAGTAGCAAAAGAAAAATCAAGCTATTTTTGTGCTTTCTTTTTTACGGATTATGGGCAAAAAATGGATGTTTAATTAATAAAGAAACCAATTGTACCATACGCTACCAAAACGATTACCGAATTAATTTAATATTTAGCGTAGTATTTTCTTGGAAATTAAACTTGCACTCCTTAAACTTGGGAGCCGACATTTTGGGTTTTACATTATTCGAAAACCCGTAGGGCTCTTTGGGAATTCCGATGAAATTAGTATTCATTTTCTGATCTGAATTTTCATCGTGATACATGGATATTGCATACTCACCTTTAGGCAAATCTGCGACGGTGAAACTTAACGAAGTTTTTTCTGCCTTAATCGAATAATTTTTTAAGGCCTTACCCTCCTTTAAAAAAGCAGCTTCAGTGCTAAAAATACCTACCTTGATTTCTCCTTTCATACTTTGAATATTAGAAATCTTGATGGTTAGTTTTGGGGGTTCTGTTGGGTTTAGCAACGCGAATAAAATCAATAAAGAGGTTATGCTTTTCATTTTTTACTTTTAGTTTACATAAAGATAACTGTCAACTGGTCGGTTGAATAGCAACTTGTATTTAGGTGTATTTCTCAATTGTGCAATAATCTAACGGTACACTATTTGATATCTAATTATTGATAACAAATCTGCAATTTTGGTCGAAAATAAGAAATAGTATGATAGAATCAAAAAAAAATGATAATACACTTAACCAGAAAAAAATAAATCTAGTCTTTGTGCAAAGTGGTACGTGTGATGCGTTCTATCCAAATATCTAAAGAACCTTTTTGTGCTCGAAACTCAAGTACGTAGCCACTAAATGGTGCTGCCACAGCACGAGAAGTGATAAAAGTAAAGGTTTGAGAGTATAGACCTGAGACAGCCGGAATAATTTGAGTGTAACCAACAGTCTCGTTGTTAATTGGATTTCTTAACCTCGCTTCAAATTGCCCTCCATTAGCATTCCCTGGATTTCCTAATACACTAATTTGCCAAACATGCGTTTGAGATACGGATGTTCCCGGAATATCTTGATTTTCTTTCCAAAGATCAAAAGTTCCTATTGGTGTGGGCGGTGTTGCACTAGAATTTACCGCCAAATTATCGGCAAAAATTGCACTTAAACTTGGATTAATTTGGTTCTCAGGCCAATCTGTTTTATTAAGGTTAATAGCGAGATTTGAAGGGGAGATATTAAATTGTTTCCAAGTAGCTGCATCGGCAGTAGTCCATCCCATTCGTGAAGGATGTGTAATAGTATTATTTGTAGCAGCTCCTAATGCTCCAGAAACATCTACCACTACAATTCCCTCATTGCCTGACTCTACTTTAGCTAAGCAAGAAAATGTAAGTAAGACACCATCCCATGTTTGAACACATTGTTGTGATGTATTGTAAACCAAAAGTCCGTTTTGTGAATTGTTTAAGTTTACCATTAAGGAATCAACCTGAGTCTGAGTCAATCGCGGTATTAACAGTCCTTTGTTTGTAGAAGTTAAATCTAGAATAGCATTCGGATTGGGTGTTTTGGTACCAATACCTACCTGGCTGTGCACCAAAAATGGAGTTACAAAAAAAGTAAGAGCAAGCAGAAAATTAAACTTATTGTTCATATAATTAAAAAATAAAAAGAGCCACAAAACTAGTCTTTTGCTTTGCGTATGAAGTATACGACTTCTTAATTTTTTGTTAAAAAAATAAAAAAACAAAAGACTTAAAATATTAATTAACAATAACATAGAGCACTTACAGAGTTCTGAAAAGATTTTTATTTATAATTGTAGATAAACATAACAACATGTTTAAAAATCAATTCAATTTGAAAAATTACAACAAATTCATCAACTACTTAGTTGCATCAAAAGATGCTATTTCGAGAACAAAAACGCTAGCTATAGAGCCGAAATACCTCGTGAAACAATCCTCTTATACCCATAACTGTTTCATACTCCCGTTTTCACTGGTATTAATTGTCTTATTTGACACCCGAAAAATCAAAAAAACATGAAACGCTATACTATTACCATTAAACTATGTGAAGAACAGATACAACTATTCAATTCAACCAAATCCTTACAATCTTTTCATACAATTGCAACCAAAATTTTATAACTTTCGCTAAAAATTTAAACCATCCACACCCGATGAAAATACTCCACACCGCCGATTGGCATTTGGGTCAATTATTTTATGAATACGACCGTAGTTTTGAACACCAATCCTTTTTAAATTGGTTACTCAAAACCATTACCAACGAGCACATTGATGTTCTATTGGTGAGTGGTGATGTGTTTGATATTTCCAATCCTGCAGCATCTTCCATCCGAATGTTTTATTCTTTTTTACAAAAAGCAACACAGCAAAATCCGCTGCTTCAAATCGTAGTTACCGCCGGAAACCATGATTCGGCATCACGACTCGAAGCTCCAAAACCTTTGCTGGAATCATCTAACATTCACATCATCGGAACTATCGAAAAAAATGCAGATGGCGCTATTAATTACGAGAAACTAACCATTCCTTTAAAAAATAAATCGGGTGAAATACAAACCTGGTGCCTGGCAATACCTTTTTTACGAACGGGCGATTATCCAAACATTCCCGAAGCCGAAAATCCGTATGCTGCTGGAATTGCCGCATTCTATCAAGAAGCAACCGCATTTGCAAGTACCAAAAAGACAAGCAATCAAAGCCTCATAGCCATGGGACATTTGCACACTCAACATGCAGAACTCTCGGATATGGACAGTACCGAACGCGGCATAATAGGAGGTATCGAGGGTATTTCGGCACAAACTTTTGATACTAACTTGAAATATGTGGCTCTGGGACACATTCACAAAGCACAGCGCGTTGGCGGAACTGAACACATTCGGTATTCGGGAAGTCCGCTGCCCATGTCGTTTTCTGAACGGAATTACAAACACCAAGTGGTAGTTTTTGAACTAGAAAGTGAAGTAACAGCTTTAAAAACCATCGAAATTCCTTTGGCCATTCCGCTCGTACGAATTCCAAATCAACCCGAACCCTTAGAAAAGGTACTTGTACAACTGCATCAACTTCCCGAAAAAACCACTGATAATCAAGCCCCTTATCTCGAAATTCAAGTACTCGAAGTAGAACCCGAACCCGCATTGCGACACAAAATTGAAGCCGTTTTACAATACAAAAACGTAAAACTCGCACGGATTCAGCGGCATTATACCAAGAAAAATGGGGCGTCAAGCGAAAAAAAGCAACAACCCGTTTTAGATGAATTGAAACCTGTGGATGTGTTTTCGAAAACCTACATCGCGAAGTATTCTACCGAAGTACCCGAACATTTGATGCAACTGTTTTACCAAGCCCTGAACGAAGTCAACCAAAACCAAACCTCATGAAAATCCTTGCCATTCGCATCAAAAACCTCGCTTCACTTGAAGGTTTCACTGAAATTGATTTTACCCAAGAACCTTTGGCATCAGCCGGAATATTTGCCATCACAGGTCCTACGGGAGCCGGAAAATCAACCCTATTGGATGCACTTTGCCTCGCACTTTACGGAAAAACGCCTCGCTATCTGCAAGCCAAAGAAATCGGCATCGAACTCCATGACGTGCACGGTTCGACAGTGAATCAAAATGATGTGAGAGGCATTCTCCGCGACGGAACAGCAGAAGGTTTTGCCGAAGTAGATTTTATCGGCACCGATGACCAGAATTACCGCGTTAATTGGAGTGTTAGAAGGGCTCGAAACAAAGCCGAAGGAAGTTTGCAACCCGATGCCATCACTTTAAAAAATACCTCAACCAACACCGATATCCCCGGCAAAAAAGTTGAAACTTACAAAGAAATTGAACGCTTGGTGGGATTGAATTTCGAACAATTTACACGTTCTGTTTTATTGGCACAAGGCGATTTTACTGCCTTTTTGAAAGCCAACAAAGACGAAAAATCATCGTTGTTAGAAAAGCTAACCGGAACTTATATTTATTCGGAAATTTCGAAGAAAATTTTTGAAAACGCTCGACATGAAGAGTTGAAATTGCGGGAAATGAACCTGAAAAGAGAAGGAATTGCCGTTTTATCAGAAGACGAAAGCATTGAAATCAAACATCAAGAAAATGCTTTGTCTGCACAAAGTACAGCACTTAAAACTGAAATCGAAACCATTTCTAAAGAGATTTCTTGGCACGAACAATTGGCTCTTTTCAGTAAAAGTAAAGAAGAAGCCGCAGTACAGGTGCAAAAAACGAACGAAGCCTTAATTGCATCCGAAGCTCGAAAAAAGAAATTTTCGCAAGTTGAGCAAATCCAAACTACGCGTTCTGCATACGATGCTTTACAAAACAGTACGAAACAAGAAGCTGAACTCAAAACCAATTTAATTACTTTAAAAACCAATTTAGAGGGCTTACTTTCCGATAAAGAAATACTGAGAAAACAAATTGAAGATGCAGCAATTTCATTACAACAAATAACTGAAAATCAGAAGAAAGCGGTTCCAAAATTGGCCGAAGCCAAAAAATTAGACACACTGCTTTTGGAAAAACAAAAACAGTTGGTCAGTACAAAAACCGATACCGAAGCTGCTACAACAAAGCATGAAAATATTCTTCAAGAAATTGCCACTAAAGAAACGGAAATAACTACACTTTCTGCTGAAATTGATACGATTCAGGACTGGCAAACCAAATTTGACCGTAAAAAAACAATTGCATTACGTCAAGACCTTATCGTTTCAAAATTAACGGACGCCGAAAATTTACGGACGGCACTGCAAAATGCATCCGATGAAAAAGTTATTTTAACTGATACCTTAGAACATTTGGCAGAAAAGTTAAAAATACGTACCGAAAAACTAACTCTTTTAGAAAACGACTTTAAAACGCACCAAAAAATTGTAGAAACACAAGCTAAAACAGCACTTTTAATTCCGATTGAAAACATCAATTTATCGAAAAATGAAACGGATATTTTAGTCCATTCTACACTTGAAGCACAAAATAGTTGGAATAGCTATTATGCTTTATCTACTGATTTTGAATTAATTAATCAAAAAAATAAAACGGATAAAGTAACTGTTTTAGAAAAAGAAAAAAAGTTAGACGAAATAAAAATACAATTAGAAAAAGATAATATAGCCAAAACAACTTCTGAAAATTTACTTCAAAAAGTACGTTTGTCGGCCACCGAAAATGTAGAAAAACTCCGAGAACAGCTATCCGAAAACGAACCGTGCATGGTTTGCGGCAGCAAAGACCATCCGTATGCCCTACACAATCCACAGCTAAAGAAAGTACTTTCTGCTTTAGAAGAATCGCATCAGCAACTCGAAAAAAAGTATGTTCTTACTTATGGCGAAAAACGCAGCTTGGAACAAGAAATTCAAAATTTACATCACACTATTGCAATTCAAGAAACTGAAATTAGCACCAAAGAAAAACTACTTGAAGCTAAAAAAGAAGCTTGGAATTTGACCCCTATTTCACAAGATTGTTCGCACATTAGCGATGCACAAAAAACGGTTTGGATTTCGGAACAGGTGGAATCGTTAAAAGCAAAACAAACATTTTTGCAACAGCAAATTAATGACTATTCGGATTTAAAAAGCAAACTTGAAACGGCAAAATCGGAACTTGAACGAGCCAAACAGCAGAAAGAAACTTGGGAAAAAGACACCTCAGAACTAAACCGTCAGTACGCTATTTTTATCGAAAAAAAAGAAGGAATTGATAAAACTATAGCACAAGTAGAAAACGATTTATCCAGTATCCAAAACAGTTTATCGTCGTATTTTGAAAATCCAGATTGGTGGCAAAAATGGAATGAGAAACCCAAAGAATTTATCAATTCCATCCATTCGTTTGCACAAGACTGGAAATTGAAATCTGAACAACTGGATTTGAATAAAAACCAGCATACACTTATGGTTTCAGTTGTAGCACAATTGAAAGATCATGAAAAAAATCTCAGCGAAGAGGTAACACAAAAAAATGCTAATCTAGCCTTACTTCAAGAAGATGTTGCTCAAAAAAAACGCGAACGACAAGCCCTTTTTGACGGCGTTTCAGTAGAAATGATAGAAGAACAATTTTCAAAGGCAGTAGAAGAAGCCACAAAAAATGTGGACTTCCTTAGAAAAAAAATCACTGAAAATGCTGTAAACCTAGCCAGTGCAGAAGCCCAACATCAAGCCACGGATGCGGCTATTTCAAAAACAGCGTTGGAAATCGAAAATTCGAGCAAAAAAATTACAAATTGGCTGGAATGGTACGCTCAAAAAAATGATGAAACACTAACATTCTCTGATTTGGAATACCTTTTAAAGTATTCAGCTGATTGGATGGAAACGGAACGAAAAGCCTTGCAAACCTTAGAAGAAAATCGCGCTAGGGCCAACTCCATTTTGCAAGAAAGAACAGAAATTTTAGAAAAACATGCCGCACTACAACTTTCAGAGCGAAATTTAGATGATTTAAAAACCTTGCTCGAAACCAAAACCGCCGAGAATGAAAAAACTGTGGAAGTTAAAGCAAATCTTGGTTTTAAACTTCGTGAAAACGAATTAAACCGAGTTAAGATGGAAGCTGTACTCAAAGAAATTTCCAAACAAGCCCAGATAACGGATAATTGGACTAAACTCAACGACATCATTGGTTCGGCAGATGGAAAAAAATTCCGACAAATTGCGCAAGAACAAACGTTGGAAGTGCTGCTGCAATTTGCCAACATTCACCTGCAAGATTTAACGCACCGCTACAAAATTGAACGCATTCCGAACACTTTGGGTTTACAAGTAGTAGACCAAGACATGGGCGACGAAATTCGAACAGTTTATTCGCTTTCCGGTGGCGAATCGTTTTTGGTTTCGCTGGCATTGGCACTCGGCTTGGCTTCCCTTTCCTCGAGCCGCATGAAAGTAGAATCGCTTTTTATAGACGAAGGCTTTGGCTCGCTGGACCCAAATACGCTAAATATTGCCATGGACGCCCTCGAACGTTTGCACCATCAAGGCCGAAAAGTAGGCGTGATTTCGCACGTGCAAGAAATGACCGAACGTATTCCGGTACAAATCAAAGTCAGCAAAAAAAGCAGCGGACGAAGTTTGGTGGAAGTGGTGGGATGTTGATATTTTTCTTTAAAATTAAGTTTGAAATTCAATCCTCCCCCAACCCCTCCAAAGGAGGGGAGCTAGGAGTGGAAATGGAAACTTTAAAATTAAGTTGGAAATTAACATTGTAATTGACATTGTAATTAACATTGTAATTGACATTGTAATTGACATTGTAATTGACATTGCCATTGACATTGCCATTGTCCTCACCTATTTCTCTCTTCCAAAACCGCTTCAATATCTTTCAATTTAAAATTCTTCGCTTTCAGTAAAATCAAAAAGTGATAGAGCAAGTCGGCCGCTTCGTTTTTGAATAAATCGGCGTTGTCGTCTTTGGCTTCGATGACCAATTCTACCGCCTCCTCGCCTACTTTTTGCGCCACTTTATTAATGCCTCTTCGGTACAATTGATTGGTGTAGGAAGTCGCCACATTTTCGTCAATTCGGTTGTGGATGGTTTGCTCCAATTGGTATAAAAAATTCGTCTCACTTTCCGTTTTAAAACACGAAACGTCGCCGGTATGACAGGTTGGTCCGTCAGCAGCAACGCGAATTAATAATGCATCACTGTCGCAATCCAACTGCATATTTTTAACGTGCAGAAAATTTCCAGAGGTTTCTCCCTTCGTCCACAATCGGTTTTTACTGCGACTGAAAAACGTTACTTTTTGTTCCGTTAGGGTTTTTTTGAATGCTTCTTCGTTCATGTAACCCAGCATCAACACTTGCAATGTAGCGAAATCTTGAATGATTACGGGAATCAATCCATTGGTTTTTGTAAAATCAGGTATCATAATCGAATGGGGATATTTTTAGTTTTTAAATACTTTTTAAGTGCTGGAATCGGAATTTGTCCGAAGTGAAAAACACTCGCTGCTAAAGCTCCGGTGGCTTTTGTTTCTTGAAAAACAGTGGCAAAATGTTCCATCGCTCCTGCTCCACCCGAGGCAATGACGGGAATGGAAACGGCTTCTGAAATCTGTTTCGTAATGTCGCATGCAAAGCCATTTTTGGTACCGTCGTTGTTCATCGAAGTCAGCAAAATTTCGCCAGCCCCTAACCTTTCAACAGTTTTTGCCCAATCTACCGCTTTCAAACCCGTTGGGATTTTACCGCCGCTGCGAAAAACCATCCATTCGCTGTCTACAAATTTGGCATCAATAGCCACCACCACACATTGATTGCCGTAGGTTTTTGAAATTTCAGTAATCAATTCGGGATTCAAAATCGCTGCCGAATTCACGCTGATTTTGTCCGCACCCGAGTCGATTATAGCTTTGGCGTCGTCCAAACTATTGATACCACCGCCAACCGTAAACGGAATATTGATTTCAGCAGCAATTTTCCGAACCAATTGGGTCAAGGTTTTTCGCTTTTCCTGAGTTGCCGTGATGTCGAGAAAAACCAGTTCGTCGGCACCTTCGAGTACGTATCTTTTTGCCAATTCAATCGGATCGCCGGCGTCAATGATGTTTTCAAAATTGATTCCCTTAACCGTTCGATTATCCTTGATGTCGAGACACGGAATGATTCTTTTTTTTAACATACTAGTTTCATTAATTCTTTCAAATTGATAGTTCCTTCGTAAATCGCTTTCCCAATAATCGCACCTTCGCAACCCATTTCACTTAACTTTATCACATCGTCAATCGTAGTAATTCCGCCACTTGCGATGAGTTTTATGGGTTTGATTTCTGATAAAATTTCGTTGTATAACTCAAAAGCCGGTCCTGAAAGCATACCGTCTTTTTCAATATCAGTTACGATGCTATAACTGATTCCGTTGGTTTGAAATTGCTTGATAAAAGCCACTACATCATCGTCAGAACTTTCGAGCCAACCGTTAGTAGCTATTTTTCGGTGTTTGCAATCCGCTCCTAGAATGATTTTTTCAGTGCCAAATTGGTGCAACCATTCAAGCATTAAAGTCGGATTTTGAGCGGCAATGCTTCCCACGGTAATCTGTTGAGCACCTGATTCAAAAGCGATTTTTACATCAGTTGCAGATTTGATTCCACCGCCAAAATCAATGGTCAAATTGGTTTTGGTAGCCAAAATTTCTAGGGTTTTGTAGTTGATAATTTGCTTCGACTTCGCACCATCTAAATCCACGACGTGCAGGAATTTCACTCCCAAATCTTCAAATTGTTTCGCCATTTCCAACGGATTTTCGCTGTAGGTTTTTTGTGTGGCATAATCGCCTTTGGAAAGTCGGACACATTTTCCGTCGATGATGTCAATTGCTGGAATAATCCTCATAAGTTCAGAAAGTTTTGTAAGATTTGTAAACCAATTTTCGCTGATTTCTCTGGGTGAAATTGGGTTGCGTAAAAATTATTTTTTTGCAAAGCGGCACTAAAAGGCAAAATATAATCCGTAACGGCAATGGTTTCGGGACATATTTCGGCATAATAACTGTGCACAAAATAGCAGTCGTCTTCGAGTTGAATATTTTCGAACAATTCACCTTGCAGCGAAGTAAAATTATTCCATCCCATTTGCGGTACCAAATCCGTCGGTGGAAACTGCAGCACTTTCGCATCAAAAATCCCCAAGCCTTTCGTATCGCCTTCTTCCGAAAATTCGCACATCAACTGCATGCCGAGACAAATGCCCAAAACTGGCTGTTTCAAATTTTTAATAATTTCATCCAAACCTTTTTCTTTCAAATACTGCATCGCCGAACTTGCCTCGCCGACACCGGGAAAAATAACTTTTTCCACACTTTTCAAAAGGGCAATATCATCGGTAATTAGTGTCGAAAAACCCAATCGTTCCACCGCATTTTGAACCGAAGTCACGTTTCCGGCATTGTATTTTAAAATCGCTATCATAAAGTTCCTTTCGTACTTGGAATGTTAAAATTTTCTGTTTTTCGAACCGCCATTTTCAACGCTTTCGCAAATGCCTTGAAGATAGATTCGATTTTATGGTGTTCGTTATCGCCTTCCGCTTTGATGTTGAGGTTGCAACGGGCTTGGTCGCTGAAGGATTTGAAAAAGTGAAAAAACAATTCTGTTGGAACATCACCCACTTTTTCCCGTTTAAATTCGGCATCCCAAACCAACCACGGTCGACCGCCAAAATCGAGAGCAATTTGAGCCAGACAATCGTCCATTGGTAATAAAAAACCGTAACGTTCAATGGCTTTTTTGCTTCCCAAAGCTCGTAAAAATGCATCGCCTAAGGCCAAAGCGGTATCTTCTACAGTATGGTGTTCGTCAATGTGTAAATCGCCTTTAACCTGAATTTTTAAATCCAAACTTCCATGTTTTGAAATTTGCTCGAGCATGTGATCAAAAAAAGGTAAACCTGTTTCGATATGTGAAATTCCGCTTCCATCGAGGTTGACTTCTACTGCAATATCGGTTTCTAAGGTTGTACGATTGACGGTTCCGATACGAGGCATTTCTTTTAGAAATTGATAAATTTGGTTCCAATCCAAAGTGGTCAAAGTGGCATTGCTATTCTTTTCAGCACTAATAAAAATTGATTTAGCACCTAAATTTTCTGCCATTTGAATATCGGTCAATCGGTCGCCAATGAAGTACGAATTGGCCAAATCATAATTACCAAAAACATATTTGCCTAGCATTCCTAAACGTGGTTTTCGGGTTTCCTTGTTTTCGTGTTCGAAAGATCGATCGATGAAAATTTCGGCAAAAGTAACTCCTTCGTTTTTTAAGGTTTGAAGAATGAAATTTTGAACCGGGTGAAACGTGTGTTCAGGAAAAGAATCCGTTCCTAAACCGTCTTGGTTACTCACCATGACCAATTCAAATTCCATTTCTTTGGCAATTTTTGAAAGAGCGGTGATGGCATTTGGAAGAAATTCCAACTTCTCAAAACTATCAATTTGAAAATCTTCGGGTTCTTTGATAATCGTCCCGTCTCGGTCGATGAATAAAACTTTTTTAGCCATTAGACATTGTTTTTAAAGCGTTTACTAATTTTTTATTTTCTTCAGCAGTTCCAATCGTGATACGAACACAGTTGGCAACTACAGTATTTCGGTTGCGAATAATGATTTTTTGTTGGACTAATTCGGCATAAACTGCATTGGCATTTTCGACTTCCACCAACAGAAAATTGGCATCCGAAGGATAAATGTTCTTGACCAATTTAATCATTTGCAATTCCTGAATCATTTTTGCTTTTTCGAATAAAATCTGTTTCACATTCAACTCGAATTCGGTGGTATTCAACAAGGCTTCAAGAGCGATTTTCTGATTGGCCGAACTGATGTTATACGGTGGTTTTACTTTATTAAAAAACTGCAAAAGCGCGTCGCTCATAAAAGCAATTCCGAGTCGGATTCCCGCCAATCCCCACGCTTTACTCAAAGTCTGACTAATAATTAGGTTGGGATATTGATTTAATTTTGCAGCAAAAGTCGCTTCTGGACAAAAATCAATATAGGCTTCATCGATAATAACGATGCCGTTGAAATTTTCTAAAATAAATTCAATGTCTTCCGATTGAATCAAATTTCCCGACGGATTATTGGGCGAACAAATGAAAATCAGTTTTAGATTTGGGTCGGAAAAATACGGTTCAAGGCTTTTTCTATCGATTTGAAAAACAGCATTCAGCGGAAGTTTTATCACTTCAACCGCATTGATATTAGCCGAAACTTCATACATTCCGTAGGTAGGTGTAAACGTTAAAGCTTTGTCTTTGTTCGGTTCGCAAAAAATTCGAAACGCCAAGTCAATTACCTCGTCGCTTCCGTTTCCGAGAAAAATTTGATTGGGAAACACATTTTTGAGGCTAGCCAATTGCTTTTTTAATTCCGCTTGTTGCGGGTCAGGATAACGATTATAGGTTCCGAATGGATTTTCGTTGGCATCCAAGAAAACACCTTCTTTGCCTTCGTATTCATCCCTCGCACTCGAATACGGAGCGAGATTCCAGATGTTTTTTCGCACCAATTGCTCCAAATTATTTTTCATTTTCGATGGCTTTTAAACGGATGGAAACTGCATTTTTGTGTGCTACTAATTGTTCGGCTTCTGCCATGATTTCGATAGTTTTTCCGATGTTTTGCAAACCTGTTTTAGTAATTTTTTGAAACGTAATTTTCTTTACAAAACTATCCAAGGAAACACCGCTGCAACTTCGAGCAAAGCCATTTGTGGGCAATGTGTGATTGGTTCCGCTGGCATAATCGCCGGCACTTTCGCAGCTGTAATTTCCTAGAAAAACCGAACCTGCATTTTGAATTTCAGGCACATAACTAATGCTGTTTTGCACCGCTAAAATCAAATGTTCTGGAGCGTATAAATTGCTGAAATCGATGCAGTCATAGAGGGTTTCAAACACTACGGAAAAACTATTTTGCAAGGCTTTTTCGGCAAAATCTTTTCGCGGAAGTTGCCTTAATTGCTGTTCCAAAGCACTTTCTACTTTTTCAATAAGCGTGGCATCATTAGTTACTAAAACCACTTGGCTGTCCGCTCCATGTTCGGCTTGCGATAATAAATCAGCGGCCACAAAATCGGCGTTGGCATTTTCATCGGCAATAATCAGGACTTCACTCGGTCCCGCAGGCATATCGATGGCCACGCCACTTTGCTGAACCAACTCCTTCGCTTTGGTTACATATTGATTTCCGGGTCCGAAAATTTTATTCACTTTAGCAATCGTTTCCGTGCCAAAAGCCAAAGCAGCAATAGCTTGAGCTCCACCGACTTTGCAGATTTCTGTAATTCCTAAAAAAGAAGCGGTGTATAAAATAACGGGATTGATGTTGCCTTTTTTATCCGTTGGCGTACATAAAACCAATCGTTTGCAACCAGCAATTTGAGCGGGTATTGCCAACATCAAAATGGTAGAAAACAAAGGAGCCGTACCACCGGGAATGTACAAACCTACGCTTTCGATGGCAACACTTTGTCGCCAACACGTCACGCCAGGCATGGTTTCTACTTCGGTTTCTGTGCTTTTTTGACTTTCGTGAAAAGTGCGAATATTGTTTGCTGCAACGCCAATCGCTTCTTTCAATTCTGCGGAAACTTGTGTTGTAGCAAATTCAATTTCAGCAGTCGACACTTGCAAATCAATCAGTTCGACTTGATCAAAATCTGCAGCAAATTGGCGTAAAGCCGCATCTCCGTTTTGACGTACTTTAGCAATAATTTCGCGAACTTTACCCTCTAAATTTTCTGCTGGAATAGTAGGTCTTTCGGTGAGGTTTTGCAAACTATTTTTGGGTGGATTTATGTAGGATTTCATTTGTAATTTTTTAAATTTAAACAATCATTTTTTCAATTGGAACGACTAGAATTCCTTCGGCACCCGCGTTTTTGAGTTCTTGGATTACGTCCCAAAACTGGTCTTCGCCAATGACCGAATGCAAGCTACTCCAACCTACTTTCGCCAACGGTAAAATCGTAGGACTGTTCATTCCCGGCAGGATTTTGATGATTTCGTTCAGTTTTTCATTTGGCGCGTTGAGCAAAATATACTTGTTTTCCTTTGCCTTTTGAACCGATCGAATTCGGAATAACAATTTTTGTAAAATTTGATTTTTTGCGAAATCCAAATCTTCCGAAGCCACTAAAACGGCCTGACTGTACATTACATTTTCGACTTCTTTCAATCCGTTCGACCGCAAGGTGCTACCGCTACTCACGATGTCGCAAATTCCGTCTGCTAGACCGATTCCCGGAGCGATTTCTACACTTCCTGAAATGAATTCGATGATGGCTTGGATGTTGTTTTGCTGGAAATAATTTTCAAGAATTACGGGATACGAAGTGGCCACTTTCTTGCCGTTGAAATACGATAAATCGGTATATTGAATTTCCTTTGGCACGGCCAAACTCAAACGACAAGATGAAAATCCGAGTTTTTCAACGGTTTCAATTTGCTTAGCGGTTTCTATCAAAACATTTTCGCCAATGATTCCGATGTCGGCTACTTTTTGTTCTACATACTGCGGAATATCATCGTCTCTGAGAAACAAAATCTCGAGTGGAAAATTAGAAGCCTCGGTAATTAACTTCCCGCCACCGTTGGGAAATTTAATGCCACATTCTTTTAATAAATTCAGCGAATTTTCGCTAAGACGGCCACTTTTTTGGATTGCAATTTTTAATTTACTCATTTTTTTAAGATAGTGTTGGAGTAAATCGAGTGTAGGAAAGTGGTAAAAGAAAAAATCCCGTTCGACTTACTCAAACAGGATTAGAATTTATAGTGTACTACATATCAAAATCAACTCGCTTGAGTGCCAGAATGAAGATGATGATGATGTACTGTGTTGAACATTTTTTTGTAATTTGTTTGACAAATGTAAATGGTTTCCACTTTACTTTGATGACTTTATAAGTTTTTTAACTTTATTAAATTTAGACCAAGAATACATTTAATTAATAAACAGTATTTTATGTATTTTTAAAAATTAATTCTGCTGCTTTTTCTTAAACACTTAATGCAGCACACTTGAAAATTTCAGGAAATAATTCTTTTAAACGCCTAGCTATTTGCAAGAATAGATAAGACAACTACATTTTGCACTAAAATAATTACTTTTCTTCCAAAAAAAGACATCTTCCGCCTTCCTTAATTTACACTTTTTTCATAAAAAATAGGTACAATTCCACCATCTATTATCGTAATTTTGCAAATAAAACTTCTATGATTAAATATGTAACTGCCGAAGAAGCCGTAAAAGTAGTGCAATCCAACCAACGCGTTTATGTACAAGCGGCTGCGGCAACGCCCTCTGTATTGACCAATGCCTTATCTGCAAGGGCTTCAGAATTAAAAAATGTTGAAATTTGCCACCTTCATACCGAAGGAGAAGCTCCGTATGCCAACCCCGATTTGCGCGATAGTTTCCATGTCAATTCTTTCTTTATTGGCAAAAATGTTCGCCATACCTTACAATCCGGAAACGGATCTTACACCCCTGTTTTTCTTAGTGAACTACCCAATTTATTCCGAAAAAAAGCACTGTTGTTAGACGTGGTTTTCATACACGTTTCGCCACCCGATGCACACGGCTATTGTTCGCTAGGCGTTTCGGTGGAAGCCACAGTTGCCGCCATAGAGAACGCTAAAATTGTAGTGGCACAAGTCAATAAAAATATGCCGAGAACCTTTGGCGACAGCCTCCTTCCTGTTTCTAAAATTGATTATTTGGTAGAAGTTGACACACCCATTCACGGTCATGGAACAGATGCAATCTCAGAAACCGAACAAAAAATTGGCAAATTTGTGGCCTCACTTATCGACGATCGGAGTACGCTACAGATGGGTATTGGCTCGATTCCGAACGCGGCTTTGGCCAACTTGACTACACACAAAGATTTGGGTTTGCACACCGAAATGTTTTCAGACGGCGTGATTGACCTTATCGAAAATGGTGTTATTAATGGTAAGTACAAAAAAGTGCTTCGAAACAGGGCTTTAGCTACATTCTTGATTGGTTCGAAACGCTTGTATGATTTTGTAGACAACAATCCGTTTATCGAAATGCGCGAATCCAATTTTGTAAACGATACCGCCAATATCCGTAAAAACCCAAAAATGGTAGCGATTAATTCGGCCATTGAAGTCGACTTGAGCGGTCAAGTCTGTGCCGATTCTATCGGTCCAAAAATGTATTCGGGCGTGGGCGGTCAGATGGATTTTATTCGAGGTGCCTCGTTAAGTGACGGCGGAAAAGCCATCATAGCCTTACCATCTATAACCAAAAGAGGCGAAAGCAGAATAGTACCTTTTTTAAAACAAGGCGCTGGCGTAGTAACCACACGATCGCACGTGCAATACATCATCACCGAAAACGGCATTGCCAACTTGTACGGAAAATCGCTCACCCAAAGAGCCAAAGCCTTAATCGAGATTGCACACCCAACTTGTCAGGAACAAATAGATCGCGAATTTCACGAGTTCAAGTCCCGATTATAAAATAATGAATCATCAAAATCCTTTCTGCAAAGAAGGGATTTTTTTTGGGCATTCCGCTCCTCTATTTTCAGTTATAATTCGGTTTCTTACGCAGAAATAACCAGTTTCAAGCACACCTACAGTCTGGAGCGTCGGGCTTTCGCACTCGCTTTTTTGAGGTTTCGACTAAAACGTCGAAACCCCAAAAAGAGCTCAAACAATTGCTCAATCCCTAATGCGAGTTCGCGGGATGAAGAAAATTTGCGTTTTCAGTACAGCAAATTGACAGGGATATCGCTGTGATTTTTTGAAAAAATCTATTTTTTTACCACTTTTTTCGTACTTATTTTTCCATCCGAAAAAATCTTAAGAATGTAAACCCCTGTTTGATAATGAGATAAATCAACACTTGAACTGTTTTCGATACGCAACAATTGAGCTCCCAAAATGTTGTACACCTCTACCCGATTTACAGGATTATTCGAATCGATTTTTACTATTCCATCCGTAGGATTTGGACTCAAACCGATATTATTTTCACTCATTTCATTTGATTCTAAAGTAGTGCAAGCCACATTGATACCCGAATTTAATTCTAAAGGAGCCCCCGGAGTAAGGCTTTTACCTGTAAATGCAGCATAATCCGGTGCGTACTTCGTGGCTCGAAACAACGCCCGAACCGCGGGAGGACTGCCACCTTGTGAAGCTCTAAGTCCCGTATTATTGTTGACTGGATTGATGTAACGCCATACAATATTTTCGTTGGCATCAATTTCGATTATTTCACCAAGCGTTCCAGGGCAAATTAAAATATTGCCGTTGGGTAATCTGTTAGCACCACCCAAAGTACCGGTGTACATGGGTACGGGTAACTCGGTTTGATCATATACATAATCCGGATTTTGAGGACCAAAAATACCCATAGCCGGTAGCGTATAAAATCCTGGTACAGTAGCCGGCGGATTGACTATAAATACTTCAGAGAATAACGGTTGCCTGCCATTTCCGTTGTTAAAAAGTATAATTTTTCCGGCATCCAGAAGCCCTGGTGCAATCCAATTGGGATAATGCTGACCGAATAAAACCCTATTGGTTTCCGTGCCTTTATTATAAGCTTGCGGATTACCCCAACGCCAGAGAATATCGCCACCTTTACCATATAATCCTCCTGCACTTGTGGCAGCTTGTGCCGTTGTAGTGGAATGGTCGATGACCCAAATTTCGCTTAAATTGCGCGAGCTAAGCACAATTTGATCCAGTTGCGGATTGTACTGTACAGCATTTACATGCAGCCAATTGGCAGCACCCTCTAAGCCATTTGTAAAATTGATATTTAATTTATGCGGATTTTGACTAATTACACCAAAATTATCTTTTGTTGGGTCAAAATCTTGTACCAAATGGTCTTTCATATCCCATTGCCACACGATATTTCCTTGATTGGTTCCTACGGGTTGCACCTCAACCACTTGTGTGGTATATAAAACCGATTGCGTTAAAAGTGACGGATTCCGACCTGCTTGAATAGCCTGAGCATTAGTCATTACTTTTGAGGCCAAAATCAAAATATTGCCGTTAGGCATCGGAAAAACATCATGGTTCTGACGGTATTGTGGCGTGTCATAAAAATATTGCCAAAGCAAATTTCCCTCCCAACTGTACAACTCAATCACCCCTCCTGTACCTCCAAAAACAATATCTGTAGAATTGGTATTTCCGGTTCGTAATAAATTTCCATTTTCGAGTAAATAAACCGAGTTTCCTTGGATGTAAGTACTGGTCCATTCTTTGATCAATTGACCACAGTTGTTGATTAAAAATGTTTTAAAATGCGAGTTAAAAAGTGTGTAACCTTCGTAAGCTCCGGCAGTTTTAATTATTACGCCAACCGTATTTTGTGCATTTCCAAAAGAAAAGAACGCTAAAGTGATAAAAAGAAGTAGATTTTTAAACATGTGCTATTTTTTTCAAAAATACTAAATTATACAAGTTTGCGCTACACCGCGAGTTTATTTAACAATTTTAAAATTCGATTCCATAAAATAAAAAGACAACAATTTCGAAAAGCAAGTTTTTAAAACCGTAAAAATGGTAGGTTTATGGTGACATTTTTTGCTATTTAACCTACTTTATAATCACAAAAAATTTTACTACAACGTTGTAATATGTTTTTTTGTTAGTAACAATCAGTAAGAAATTCCGCTGCTGTTTCTGATAATTAGTACATTTACCACATTGAATATTTTAATCGAAAATCAAGATGACAAAGTTTATCACCTCTTTTTTTCTCTTAGTTGGAATCGTGGCACTGCAAGCCCAAACGATTCAATCACCTGATAAAAATTTAGTTTTAAAATTCAGTTTGAACTCAAGTGGCGTTCCCGTTTATGAGCTTTCTTATAAAAATAAAGCCGTGATAAAACCAAGTAATTTAGGTATTGAAACCAAAGATGTACCTTCACTTTTGGATGGCTTTTCTGTAAAAGAATCAAAAACCAGTACGTTTGATGAAACGTGGCAACCTGTTTGGGGCGAACAAAAAAACATTCGCAATCATTATAATGAACTTGCCATTACGCTCGAACAGAAAGGTACTAAGGCAAGATACATCATTGTCCGATTCAGATTGTTTAATGACGGTTTGGGTTTTCGGTATGAATTTCCAGCACAAGCAAATTTAGATTATTTTATCATCAAGGAAGAAAGAACCCAATTTGCGTTAGCGGGAGACCACAAAGCATTTTGGCTTCCAGGCGATTTTGACACACAAGAATACAGCACTGTAACTTCGAAATTATCAGAAGTTCGCGGTAAAATGAAGGAAGCCATCACACCCAATGCCTCGCAGTTTCCTTTTTCTGATACGGGATTACAAACTCCTCTAATGCTTAAATCCGACGACGGACTTTACATCAACATTCACGAAGCAGCTTTGGTAGAATATTCATGCTTGTCTCTAGAATTAGACGACAAAAACATGGTTTTAAACGCTTTTTTAACACCTGATGCACAAGGCAATAAAGGTTATTTACAAGCGCCAACTCAATCGCCATGGCGTACGGTGGTGGTTAGTGATGATGCTCGAAATATTTTGGCCAGTAAACTCATCCTCAACCTGAACGAACCCACTGCCTACGAAGATGTTTCTTGGATTAAACCTATTAAATATGTAGGAGTTTGGTGGGAAATGATTACGGGAAAAAGCAGTTGGGCTTATACAGATTTACCAAGTGTAAAACTAGGTGAAACCGATTATTCTAAAACCAAACCCAACGGAAAGCATGCTGCAAATACAGAAAATGTTAAACGATATATCGATTTTGCCTCAACCCATGGATTAGATGCGGTTTTGGTCGAGGGTTGGAATATCGGTTGGGAAGATTGGTTTGGCAAATCAAAGGATTATGTTTTTGACTTTGTAACGCCGTATCCTGATTTTGATGTCAAAGAATTACAAGAATATGCCGCTTCTAAAAATGTAAAAATTATGATGCATCACGAGACCTCTGGCTCTACCCGAAATTATGAACGGCATTTAGATACAGCCTATCAATTTATGGTAGACAATGGCTATAACTCTGTAAAAAGCGGCTATGTCGGAAATATTCTACCACGAGGCGAATACCACTATGGTCAATGGATGATTAATCATTATTTACATTGCATAAAAAAAGCAGCCGACTATAAAATTATGGTCAATGCTCACGAAGCTGTAAGACCAACAGGTTTAAGCAGAACGTATCCGAACTTAATTGGTAACGAAGCTGCTCGAGGCACCGAGTTTGAATCTTTTGGAGGCAGTAACCCGGACCACACAACAATTTTACCTTTTACTCGATTAATGGGAGGCCCGATGGATTACACCCCTGGCATTTTTCAGACACAAATTAAAGAATTTAATCCTGACAATACCTCTTTTGTGCATACTACTTTGGCAAAACAATTGGCACTTTATGTTACAATGTACTCACCTTTACAAATGGCTGCCGACTTGCCTGAACATTACAACAAGCACCTAGATGCGTTTCAGTTTATTAAAGATGTGGCACTGGATTGGGACGAAACCTATATTCTTGAGGCAGAACCAGGCGATTATATCACGATTGCTCGAAAAGCCAAAGGCAAAAACGAATGGTATATGGGCGGTATTACCGACGAAAATAAACGAACCGCGACTGTAGATTTTAGTTTTTTGCCCAAAGGAAAAACGTATGAAGCAACGGTTTATGCGGACGCCAAAGATGCTGATTACCTTACGAATCCGCAGGCCTATGAGATAAAAAAAATAAAAGTAACTTCGAAAACAAAATTAAAACAAAACTTGGCAACAAGCGGCGGTTTTGCGATAAGTGTAAAATAAAAATCCTAGCCCTCTCCAATCCCGAGAGCGATGGGGAGAGGGAACTAGGAAAGAATAATTTAATTCGGCTTTTTAATGAGTCTTTTGTCTTTGCAAAGAAATAAACAAGCAAAAAGTATTGATTGACTATATTATTGTCATTTATAGGATTAAATGTAAACCACCGATTTTTTCCTGGAGTTTTCGCTCTACCTTTGCTTGTTCAGCAAAATAGTTCCACTTTTTAACAGATTCGGTTATTTGTTCAATAATTGCGTTTGCCTTTTTGATGTTCATCGATTTAGCAACTGTTAACAAGTCATCTCTGGTGATGTTTTTTCTTTTTCCGTTTACACTCAAATTGTGCTGACTAACCCAAGTACTATCCGGTCTATAGGCAAAACAAATGTCATAGGCAGGAGCCAATTCCCAATCGTGTCCTTTTCGCAATCGAAATGCAAAATTTTTAGTATGGTCGTCACAATTTCGGGCTATTACATTAAACGTCATTCTTCTAAACATTTGTTCGGCTTGAGGATATGGAAGTCGCAACAATCGCATGGTTTGAAAAATTTGTTCGTAACTAAAACTCGTAATTTGTTTAAAATCATAGTGTTGCATCGCACATAAAGTTTGAATGTGATGCTTTTGCGAACCGCCTTCTCGGTCAAAACGTTTGGTCATAAAATGAGCTCTTCCGTTTTCTTCCAGCAATCGACTTTCCATCATTTCGATTCCGCACTCTTTTGCCATCAAATAATAAGCAAATTCAATGTTGCCAAAACCAGTAGTTTCTCCAAATTGTACATCGCTAACGGTATCAAGTTTTATCAACCAATGCTCAAAACCTTTTGGCGCATTAGTTTGACCAGATTTAACTTGACCTGTTATTTCGTTAAATGCAATAATTGCTTTAGGTCGAGCACCACCGGCTGAAGTCCCAATTTTTAGGATATCTTCTATAGCTTGCTGCTGATTTTCGGTCAAATTAGTTTCGAAATAACCTCTCTTGGAAAGCATTTTTTGCGATATTGCAATCAGATCATTTATTTCTACGTTGAATGCTTTTTTACTTGTTGGCAATTGCGAAGGCTCAAATTCTAAAGCACCCATACCTCTGGTTCCGATAAAACACAAAAGTTCTACAGGATTCATACTGTTTTCTGGACGACCATTTTGGGCAAGCCAAGTGTTTATTAACTGATTTCCGTAATCATCAGGCAAAACATCGGCAAGCAAACCCGGTAACCCTTTAAATGTTTTGACATCTCTTAATTCTGGAAACGAAAAAACGCGTTTTAAACTGTTACTTATTGGCATTTTTAATGGCGCCAAATCCATTTTTGTGGCACTAAATTTTGGGTCGTATTCAAAACTTGCCACACCTGTTGCTGCATTCCAAGCTACAGCACCAATTGTTTCTCCATTTATCTTCACAAAAGCGGTCGTAATCATTACCAATCGGGATTTTTAGTAGCATCATTTTTAGCATTTCGTGCGCGTTTTCGCTTATTTAGATCTAGCTTGGCAAGTTCTAAGGGACTGATTTCAGTTTTAACTGAAAAAATATCTAACAATTGTAAACAATTTAAAACTCGAAGAATTTGTATCAAAGAAAGTAATGTAATCGCTTCTCCATTTTCAATTTGACTGATTGTAGAGCGGTTTACTCCTGCGTCAACAGCCAATTGTCTTTGGGTTTTATTACTCTTTAAACGCTCATTTTTAATAAAATCACCAATTTTCTGAACGATAGATTGGTCAGTCATGGCGAGCCAATTTGTGTTGGTATTTTCCATCTTAAAAAGGTTTATTTTGCCTTAACGCTGCTATTTCCCAACAAAGATACCAATAAAAAAGTGATTAATTAAATAAAAATAAATTAAATGCTATAAAATCCCATCAAAAACCCTACTAAAAGTATCTAATGATGGAATTTTACAGCATTTAATTGTATATAATTTAGAAATATAAAGCTAAGAAACTCCAGCAAAAAAGTACTTAGGAGGGCTAAATTTCAAAATAGACTACAAGGTTTTTTCGCCTTCCCAATTCATAAAACCGCCCATCAAATTATAAGCGTTTTTTATACCGAGTTCGTTCATGATACTACAAGCTTGAGCACTTCGCCCGCCTGCTTTGCAATACACGTAAAAATTTTTGTTCGGGTCTAATTCTTCCACAGCATAGATAAAACCTTGCCCTTTAAAAATATTGATATTGATGGCTCCGGGTATCATTCCCTCGCTGCACTCTTCGGGCGTTCGAACATCTAAAATAATGGCATTAGGGTCGTTTGCTAATTGAAAAGCCCATTCTTGTTGCGTTAAATCCATAATTATATTTTTTTCAAAAGTAAAAAAACTTGGGCTACCATAAACAAAAAAGCAACCAACATATTTAATGTGAGTTGCTTTTTACCTATATTATCGTTCTACTATCTTTTTACTGAACAGCCAATGGCCTTCGTTTCTGTAACCACAACACTTTGCTTTTTAAGTAAAGCATCGACGGCATCTTCTACATATTTTTTCTTTACCGCTGTGGCATCTTCATGATTATCGTCTATAGCTCCGGTATATTGAATCTTCATTCCCTCCGAAGTTTTTTGTAAAATATATACTTCAGGTGTTTTACTAGCACCATATTTATTAGTCACGGTTTGCCCATCGTCAAATAAGTACGGAAATGTAAAGCCTTTTTCCTTAGCACGCACTTTCATCAAATCAAAACTATCATCAGGTTGCTTTTCAGGATTATTCGGATTGATGGCAATTACCGGATAACCTACTTTTTTGTATTTTTTGTCTAACGCAATGATACGATCTTCATAGGCTACTGAAAACGGACAGTGATTGCACGTGAAAATTACAATAAAACCTTTGGCTTTTTTGTAGTCTTTAAGTGAAACTGTTTTGTCAGTAACGTTTTTTAGTGCAAAATCATCCACTACATCGCCAACTTTATAACCGGTTTTTGTAGCGATGGTAAACGAACTAACTGCGACAAGCAATAAAGTAACGGAAAGAAATTTGATTTTTTTCATGATTTTAAAAATGGGGTTAATTGTTCAAGTAAAGTGGTGTATGTAAACGATTGTTCAAAAAATATTTTTTTTTCTGTGTTGTAAATCAAAGTAGCTGGTAAAGCACCTGACCAGCTTTTATCGACTTTATTAATCCAAACATCGGCATCAAGATCATGCAAAAGCACAACCTCAGCGGTAATTTTATTTTTTTCTAAAAAAGGAATGAGTCGCGAAGCAACCTGCTTGGCCATATCAAGGCTAACAAGTAGTACTTTGACCTTTTGTGATTTAAACTCTTTGTTGATTTGCTCAAAATAGGGCAACTCCTCAATACAAGGTTTACACCATGTGGCCCAAAAATTCACAATATAAATGGTATCCGCTTCGGGTTTTAAATAATTTTCGAGTCCATCAAAATCGAAAGACTTTACCACAACTCCCCTTTCTTGATACGTCTTAAAAGCTTTATTGTTTACTAGAGAATCTTGAGCTAAAGCACTGCAATACAATATCAAAACTAACAAGCTAACACCATATTTAAAATGCCTCATTCTGTATTTTTTGCAAAATTACTACTTAATAAAACGAGCTGAAAAAAAATTAACAAAACATTAATGAATAATTGTATATACAAATAAATAATACTACTACATTTGTACCTACAAATTTTGCTATAGCAAATATGAAGATAGAAGACCTTATAAAATCAAATACGGAACTCCCTTTGGCAAAAAAAACAATGCTGAACATGATGTTTACGCAAAATTGTTCGCTAGAAGGTTTTAATGAGATTCTAAAATCTTTTGATTTATCTCTGGAGCAGTTTAACGTATTACGGATTTTAAAAGGACAAAAGGGAAATCCAGCCAATATGTCGCTGATTCAAGAGCGAATGATAGCAAAAACGAGTAATACAACTCGGTTGGTAGATAAGTTGCTTTTGAAAGAATTATGTACACGGGAAGTTTGTCCAGACAATAGGAGAAAAATTGAAGTATCTATTACAGAAAAAGGTGTGAAACTTTTAGCAGAAATAAATCCGAAAGTCGAACATTATGAAAATAAATGGGTTGAAAAACTAAGCGTTGACGAACTCAATACATTAAATACATTATTAGAAAAATTAAGAAGTTAATATGGAACAATCAATTATCGAAAACCTCAACTGGAGGTATGCTACTAAAAAATTCGATGCAACAAAGCGAATCACACCTGAGCATCTTCAAATTTTGAAAGATGCCGTACGTTTAACCGCTTCATCTTACGGCTTACAGCCTTATCAAGTCATTATGCTAGAAAGTCCGGAATTGCGACAAAAAGTAAAGGAAGTAGCGTGGAATCAAGCTCAAGTAACAGATGCTTCTGATGTGATGATTCTAGCTAATATTTCAAACGTTGGCATAAAAGAGGTTAAAGATTACATCGAAAACATGGCTCAAGTGCGAGAAATTTCAACTGAAAGTTTGAAAGGTTTCGAAGACATGATGACTAATGTTGTGACTACACTTTCACCCGAAGACAAAGCCAACTGGACAGCAAAACAGGCCTACATCGCTCTTGGAACATTACTTACAGCCGCTGCCGAATTAAAAATTGACGCAACCCCAATGGAAGGTTTTGACAAGGATGCTGTAAACAAAATTTTAGGACTGACAGAAAAAGGACTTTCTGCAGCTCTAATCATACCGCTAGGTTACCGTTCAGAAGAGGATGCTACTCAACATCTGAAAAAAGTGAGAAAACCAAACGAAGAATTATTTATTACACTATAACTTTAACAACAATTAATCATGAACAAATTTAAAACTATTGCATTTGCACTTATCGCGTTTACCGCAACGACTGTAGCTACAGCTCAAACTAAAAAAATTGATGCCTCAAAAAGCAACATTACTTGGGTTGGAAAAAAAGTAACAGGATCTCATGAAGGTACTATTAAATTTCAAGACGGGTCTTTAACATTCAAAAAATCAAAATTGACAGGTGGGAAATTTACTGTAAACATGTCTTCAATCAATGTAACCGATTTGAAAGCAGGAGAAGGTAAAGAAAAACTTGAAGGCCATTTAAAAGCAGATGATTTTTTTGGAACTGCAAATCATCCAACAGGAACGTTAGTATTTACAAAAGTTGCTGCAAAACAAAATGGAGTGTACACTGTAACTGGCGACTTGACGTTAAAAGGAATCACCAAGCCTGTAACATTTGACTTAACGGTGAAAGGCTCAAAAGCAACTACTGCACTAGTAGTAGACCGTACAAAATATGATATTAAATACGGATCAGGAAGCTTTTTTGATGGTTTAGGTGACAAAGCAATCTATGACAACTTTGACTTAGCGGTAGAATTAGCATTCTAACAAATACGTTTTTCTACAACAAAAAGCTCTTAAATTGAACATTTAAGAGCTTTTTTTTATTCTCAAAATTAGACGAAAAATTTAACTACCAACACCAATTACCTTGTAAAAACCAACTGATTGTACTTTGATAATTGCTCGTCAAACTTATATCCGTCGTAATCAAAACCTTTTAAATCGTCAATTGTTTGTACATTGGTATCGAGAATAAACCGAACCATCAAGCCCCTAGCCTTCTTGGCAAAAAAGCTAATTATTTTTAATTTTCCGTTTTTATAATCTTTAAATTCAGGTGTTACAATCGTTGCGTGAAGCTTTTTAAAATCAATTGCCGAAGCATATTCTTTACTGGCTAAATTAATTAGCAATTCGCCTTTTGTGGTTTCCTTGTTCAAACTTTCGGTTAAGATAGGTTTCCAGAAATCGTATAAATTGTTGTACTCGTCAAAAGCCAAAGAAGTACCCATTTCTAATCGGTAGGGCTGTATCAAATCTAACGGTTTCAACAAACCATACAAGCCTGAAAGAATTCGTAATTTATCTTGTAAAACCTCTACTTTTTCAATCGGAATCGTATAAGCGTCAAGTCCTTGATACACATCGCCATTAAATGCATACACTGCCGGACGTGCATTTTGAGGGGTGAAAGGCGTTTTGAAATCTTTGTTCCGTTTCCAATTCAGCTCGGCCAAATTAGCAGAAATATCCATCAATTTAGCAAGTTCGTTGGGCGATTTTTGTTTGATCACTTTATTCAACATCCGACTTTGCGACAAAAATTTACTTTGAGAAAAACGCTCAGTAGGCAAAGTGGTTTCAAAGTCAAGAGATTTTGCAGGAGAAATAATTATTTTCATTGCTTTTAAATTTAAAACCCAAAAATACGCAAATACAAGTCAAAATGCTTGGAGTTTAAAAAAACTTGCTGATGTAAAAATAGATAAAATTGATGCCTAAATTGAGTTGTAAACTACATGAACAAAATGCTTTTCTCAATCAAACAAATCAGCCTCAATCTGGAAACTATCTAAAAACGCAATGGTTTTTACAATATCGTAATGTAAAATTCGATCTTCAGAAACAAAAGGAACTTCTTCACGGTAGCTTTTCAAGAACATTTCAATAAAATCGCTTGATTTTAATGGCTTTCTAAAAGCAATGGCTTGCGAGGCATTCATTAATTCGATGGCCAAAATACGTTCGAGGTTTTCTATGATTCTCAAAACCTTAGTAGCGGCATTGGCTCCCATACTCACGTGGTCTTCTTGACCGTTGGACGATACAATACTGTCGATACTGGCTGGAGTAGCGAGTTGTTTATTTTGACTGGCAATACTAGCTGCGGTATATTGCGGAATCATAAATCCTGAATTTAAACCCGGTTGCTCCACTAAAAACGCTGGTAAACCACGTAAACCTGAAATAAGTTGGTAGGTTCGTCGTTCAGAAATACTGCCTAATTCTGATAGGGCAATCGCTAAAAAATCTAGGGCTAAAGCCAACGGCTGGCCGTGAAAGTTTCCACCCGAAATAATTTGATCACTTTCGATAAAAATATTAGGATTATCGGTTACCGAGTTGATTTCGGTTTTAAAAACACGCTTTACATAATCAATCGTGTCCTTTGAAGCACCATGCACTTGAGGCATACATCTAAATGAATACGGATCTTGAACGTGGTTTTTTTCTTGCGCGATAATTTCGCTTCCTTCTAAAAAAGAATTAATTCGTTGAGCGGTAACTATTTGACCTTTATGTGGTCGAATAAAGTGAATCAACTCGTTAAAGGGTTCTTTTCTGCCATCAAAAGCTTCTAAAGAAATGGTTCCAATCAAATCCGCTAAGTACGAATATTTACACGATTTTATCAAAACGTATACACCGTAAGCACTCATAAACTGTGTGCCGTTTAGCAAAGCTAAACCTTCTTTGGATTGTAAAACGACCGCTTGCCAACCAAAATTTTTCAACACAATATGAGAAGGTAATTTTTCGCCGTTAAAATTGACTTCTCCTTCTCCTAAAAGAGGTAAAGACAAGTGTGCTAACGGAGCTAAATCGCCCGAAGCGCCAAGCGAACCTTGAGTGTAGACCACCGGAAAAACGGCGTTGTTATAAAAATCTATTAATCGTTCTACCGTAGCCAATTGAACGCCTGAATACCCGTAACTCAAGGATTGTATTTTGAGCAACAGCATTATTTTGACCAAATCTTGCGGCACCTCATCACCTGTACCACATGCATGCGATTTTACTAAGTTTTCTTGTAATTGAGAAAGGTTTTCGTCGGAAATTTTAATATTACACAACGACCCAAAACCTGTATTGATACCGTAAATAGGAGTATCATTCGAATCCATTTTCTGATTCAAATAATCGCGACACTTTTGAATATTAACCCTCGCCTCTTCAGACAAAGCTAGTTTTTTATCGGTAATGATAATGTCGTGAATATGTTCAATCGTTAAGGTACTCGAACTGATATAATGTGTGGTTTCCATTTTTACTATTTAAAGCGTCAAAATTGCGTAAACACTTCTTAAAAAACAAGGCATCTGAACAAAATTTGAAATAAGTTAACGTTTTACGATAACGTTTTCGAAATGTAAGGTCAATTTATGAATAATGTTCAACTATTATTAAAATCAGCTTCGATAAACGACTTGCTCTCGAAACAGATTGTACACAATTCACAGAAAAAACAGATTTTTAGTAAAAAGCAAGATAAAATATATAGCTAGTCGTTCTTCCCCTTGGCCAAATTAGATTCTAAAACAAGATTTGATGTCCTCAATTTTCGAAGAAAAAATTCTAAACCCTATTTTCTAAAATAACAGCCATTTCCTGCTGCATTTTCAACGCCTCTGCTCTTGCTTTTTCGGCAAAATCAGTTCCATTTGAAGCATAAATAATACCGCGGGAAGAATTGACTAGCAAACCAACTTGGGCATTCATTCCAAATTTGCAAACCTCGGACAAACTCCCGCCTTGAGCGCCAACTCCCGGAACGAGCAAGAAACTATCCGGCACTATTTTTCTGATTTCGGAAAAATATTCCGCTTTTGTAGCTCCTACAACATACATTAGGTTTTGGCTGTTTTTCCAGGTTTTCGAAGTTTCCAATACTTGTTTATACACTTCTTTTCCTTCAATTTTTTGCGTTTGAAAATCAAAAGCACCTTCGTTAGAAGTCAATGCCAACAAAATGGTATGTTTGTTTTCGAAAGCAAGAAAAGGTTCTACAGAATCCTTTCCCATATAAGGTGCAACCGTAACCGAATCAAAATCCAAATCTTCCAGAAAAGCCTTGGCATACATCGAAGAAGTATTTCCGATATCGCCGCGTTTGGCATCAGCAATCGTGAAGATTTCCGGGTGTTTTTGGTTCAAATAATGAATTGTTTTTTGCAACGACAACCAACCTTTGATACCATAGGCTTCGTAAAAAGCGGTGTTGGGTTTGTAGGAAACACACAAATCATGGGTTGCATCAATAATGGCTTTATTGAATTCAAAAATGGGGTCTTCCTCCGTTAAAAGATGCGGTGGAATTTTATTTAAATCGACATCCAAACCAATACATAAAAATGATTTTTTGTGGCGAATTTGTTCGGTAAGTTGTTGTGTAGTCATTGTAGTTTATTTACCGGCAAAGGTCGTAAAAAATAAACCATTAAAAAATTATGGCGCGCTAAGATTAGGCAAATTCCCTCGCTAAGTCGCAAAGACGCAAAAATGAGCGTAAAAAAGACCTTGGCGACTGTGCGGCTGTGCGAGATATTTTATTTTAAAAAAACTCAAAAAAAAATGCCAAACTATTAAGTCCAGCATCTCTTTTTCTCTATTTATAGTCTTAATTCTTAATACTCAAATCTTAATACTTTTAAAACACCTCACTCGCTTCTTTCAGTTTCTCCATGTTGTTAACGAGTTGTAACTCATCAATCAATTTTTGGATTTTACCATTCATCACGCCATCCATGTCAAAAATATCCATACCAATTCGGTGGTCGGTCACGCGGCCTTGCGAATAATTATAGGTACGAATTTTTGCAGAACGGTCGCCCGAACTTACTTGCGAAGTCCGTTTGGTAGCATCTTCGGCTTGTTTTTTAGCCAATTCTTGTTCGTATAATCTTGAACGTAAAACGTTTAAGGCTTTGTCTTTATTTTTATGTTGCGATTTCTGATCTTGGCATTGTGCCACCAATCCTGTAGGAATATGCGTTAGTCGTACAGCCGATTTGGTTGTGTTTACCGACTGTCCGCCCGGTCCTGAGGAACAGAAAAAGTCAACTCGCACATCATTCATATCAATCTGAACGTCAAATTCTTCCGCTTCTGGCAAAACCATTACAGTGGCTGCCGAAGTGTGAACGCGACCTTGAGTTTCGGTTTGCGGCACCCGTTGCACACGATGAACACCTGCCTCAAATTTTAACGTTCCGTAGACGTCTTCTCCGGTAACTTCAAAAATAATTTCTTTAAATCCGCCCGAAGTTCCCTCGTTCATGTCTACCACAGAAGTACGCCAGCCTTTGGCTTCGCAATATTTGGTATACATTCTGAACAAGTCACCTGCAAAGATACTGGCTTCATCTCCACCCGTACCGGCACGAATTTCGACCATCACGTTCTTAGCGTCTTCCGCATCTTTCGGAATAAGCATAAACTTGATTTCTTCCTCCAAATCCGGAATTCGTGCTTTGGCCTCTTCGAGTTGCATCTTGGCCATTTCGGTCATATCGGCATCGCTGCCATCGGCAATAATTTCGTTTGCCTCGTCAATATTGGCCATTAGCAAGACATATTCATCGCGTTTTTCGGCCAGTGCTTTCAGGTCTTTGTATTCTTTGTTCAATTGTACATACCGCTTTTGGTCGGCAATCACCTCGGGTTGAATAATCAAATCCGAAATTTCGTCAAAACGCTGCTTTACAATCTGAAGTCTATCTAACATGGGAGAATATCTTTATTTTGGAGTGCAAATTTACGAAAAAAAGTTTTACTTCCATTACTATTCCAACTCTCGGGTGTACCAACATTCAAAAGTTGTTTTTTCAGGAGCTTAATCCAGCTATCCGCTACAATCTTTAAGTCCCGAACACCGGGACTTAAAGGATTTTCGCTACTATCTGGGCTAGGGGTTTAGGGATAGATAGACTTCTTGGATTGTAGGAGTTTCACTACTTCGTCAGTCTGACTCTCGATTCGAGTCTTAGGCTTTGATACGTGGTGAACCCACTACCTAAAATGGGTAACTTCAAGACTGCGATTTGCAGTTTTGGACTAAATTAAGACGCTTTGAAGCATACAAAATTTAGTATCATGAAAGAATTAATCTTCAGTTTTGGCGATTGTATTTTTTTTTAATTTAAAAATTTGAAGGTCAGAGACCTTCTAACACATCCACGAAGTCGGAGACTTCGCGGAGCAGTTTAGTACCCGCTCTTGAAAACCGATATTGATGGATTATCCATCATATTTTATAAAGCATTGACTAAGCAACAAACGTTAGTAATTCACAGCACACCTTCGCGGAGCGGTTGAGACAATACATTTCTAAAACTGCCATTTAAACTGTTACTTTTTGCACTTTTCAATACAATATTTACTAATCCACTATTACCTTGTGCATCATATTTAGATGGAGGATTTGTTATTACTTCAATTTTTTTTATTTCATCAGACTTTAAGTTTTTTAAATAATTAATTAAATCATCTCCAGAAAGTTGAATGATTTTATCATTAACCATTATACCCATACCACTTTTACCAATCATTGAAATATTGTCATTTTGCACTCTAATAGAAGGAGTAACTTTTAAAGCATCAATAGCATCACCGCCGGAGGCGGAGATACTATTTTCAACATTAAAAATTAGTCTATCCACTTTTCTTTCTATCAGTTTCTTTTTAGAAGTTATTACGACTTCTTGAAGTTGCTGTTCTTTTTCTGTAATATTAATTATACCTATATATGTATCTTGGTTTACATTTATCTTTTGGTTGTGATAAATTACCCCTAATTGTCTAACAAGCAATGAATATTCTCCTTTTTCAGTTTGTAAAATAAATTTACCCTCTGCATTCGTAAGTTCACTTTTAAATATGATTGAATCTTTATTTTGCAATTGAATTTCAATAAACTCAACAGGATTATTTTTTTCGTTTTTTATCTGTCCACTTATTTTTATTTGCGAAAAAACTTGATTTTGAAATAAAATAATTAGTAAAAATGCTATTAAATGTCTTTTCTTCATCTTATTTTCAGTTTTTATTTAGTTTAATTTCGGTCTTTTTTATGCGTAATGTATGCGTTTCGTGTAGCTCAATGGTTTCCTCCAATCGGGTCAAGCAAGGGAATTGCACCCTTGCCTTCCCACAGAACCGTACGTGAAAGTCTCCCTTCATACGGCTCTTCATGTTAATAAATCACTCAAATGTAATATTTATTAAGGATATACCAATAA
>Ga0209278_1000175_pt1 | contig 76723 bp, 73 predicted proteins | sample JI81BgreenDNA_FD_187504 | JGI IMG/M metagenome (GOLD analysis project Ga0209278, IMG submission 187504) | Wastewater effluent complex algal communities from Wisconsin, to seasonally profile nutrient transformation and Carbon sequestration -... | ecosystem: Engineered > WWTP > Effluent > Algae... | reverse complement strand
GCGGCGGCACGGGCCGTGATGATGTCATATTTGCTGCCGGCCAGTGCCTCGACGCGGACATTGGCGACCGTCACGTGGCCGGCGGTGTCCGTTTCGTGGGCCACGGTGTCGAGAAAGCGGCATTTCTTGGTGATGGATTCGACCAGCGTGAGTTTGGACTCGGGATCAAGGATGGCGAGAACCAGGCCGGGAAAGCCACCGCCGGCGCCAATATCGAGCCACGACTTGCCGGTGCCGGCAACCGCCAGCAGTTGTGCCGAATCGCGGAAGTGGCGATCCCAGATATGGGGCAGTGTGGAAGGGCCGACCAGGTTCATGCGCTGCTGCCATTCGGTGAGCAGTTCGGCATAGCGATCAAGCTTGGCCAATGTTTCACGTGAAACATTGAACTCGGCCGCGAAGGCGGCGCGGGCCCCGGTACTACCTTCCGTGTCACTCATCTCAGGCCGCCCTGCGGGTTGTGTACGGAAGCAGGGCGATCAAGGCGGCGGGTGTGATCCCTGGCACGCGACTGGCGGCACCGAGCGTGAGAGGACGGGCACGGATGAGGCGCTCGGTCATTTCCTTGGAAAGACCCGCCACAGCCGCGTAGTCAAGTTCGGCGGGCAGCGTCAGCCCTTCGTCGCGGCGCAAGGCAGCGACTTCGGATTCCTGCCGGACAATGTACGACGCATAGTTGGCATCCACCGCCAGGCTGGCGAGCAGTTCATCAGGCACTTGCGCCAGTTCCGGCCAGACGCGGCGGGCCGCTTCGTGGGTCACGGCCGGGAAGCGCAACCAGTCGAACAGGGAACGCAATTGGCCGTCCTGGCGAACCTCGATACCGTGACTGGCCAGCTGGTGCGGTGTGGCCGACAGTGTGTCGAGCAGGGCGCGTGCGGCTTCGCGCGAGGCCTGTTCCGTCGCGAAATCTTCGGCCTGCGCAGCGGGGATGAGGCCGAGATCAAGGCCAAGCGGGGTCAGGCGCTGATCGGCATTGTCGGCCCGTAGCCGCAGGCGATACTCGGCGCGGCTGGTAAACATGCGATAGGGCTCGGCCACACCGTGGGTGGTGAGATCGTCCACCATCACGCCGATATAGGCCTGGGTGCGATCGACGGTGAGCGAGGGCAAGCCTAGTGCCGCAGCAGCAGCATTGGCGCCGGCCACCAGCCCTTGTGCAGCGGCCTCTTCATAGCCAGTGGTACCGTTGATCTGGCCCGCCAGGAACAGGCCTGGCACATCCTTGGCAGCCAGCCCCGGCGTCAAAGCACGCGGATCGACATGATCATATTCGATGGCATAGCCGGCGCGGAGGATGCGGGCTCGCTCCAGCCCCTTGATGGTGGCGATGAACTTCTCCTGCACATGCAGGGGCAGCGATGTCGAAAGTCCGTTGGGATAGATGGTGATGTCATCATACCCCTCCGGCTCCAGGAATATCTGATGGCCCTCACGATCACCAAAGCGCACCACCTTGTCTTCGATCGATGGGCAGTACCGCGGGCCAACGGAATCGATGTGGCCGCCATAGAGCGCCGATTCACGGAGGTGATCGCGGATGATGCGATGCGTCTCCACATTGGTGCGGGTGACAGCGCACGGAATGGGTGGCCGGCCATTGGCCTTGCCAAAGCGGCTGAAGCGCGGATCGTCCCGATCGCCATGCTGCCAATCCAGCACCGCCCAATCGATGCTGCGGCCATCAAGCCGCGCCGGCGTCCCTGTCTTCAGCCGACTCACCGGCAGGCCCATGGCACGCAGAGCTTGGCCAAGATCGCTGGCCTGTGCGCCAACACGGCCACCGGCCTCGCGGGCCGATCCGATGTGCATCATTCCGCCGAGGAAGGTGCCGGTCGTGAGCACAACGGCGGGCGCATCGAGCCGGCCCTGCGCTGTGTCCACGCCCGTTATACGACCCTGTTCGAGGATCAGGCCCTCAACGGCCGTGGCAATGATGGAAAGTGTTGGTAACTCTGCCAGCACCTCAGCCATGGCGGCTCGATACAATGCGCGGTCAACCTGGGCGCGCGGGCCGTGGACGGCCGGGCCCTTCGAGCGATTCAGCAGTCGCGATTGCAGCCGCGCCGCATCCGTGACTCGCCCCATGATCCCACCCAACGCGTCAATCTCGGTGACGAGATGGCCCTTGCCAATGCCGCCCACCGCCGGGTTGCAACTCAACGTGCCAGGATCGTCGGCACGTAGCGTCACCAGCGCCACTCGTGCGCCGCGCCGTGCGGCGGCAGCAGCAGCCTCGCAACCGGCATGGCCGGCACCGACAATTATCACGTCGAAATCGTGCATGATGGCTTCCATAGCGATTCGTGAGCGATGTTTCACGTGAAACATGGGGGATGAAAAAAGAGAAGCCTCCGGCGGGCAGGGGCTGAGCCGCTGCACCCACTTTCGATTTTGGACAGCGCACGTGTCTCAGGGACAGCGCCGCAGGCCATAATCAATGCCTGCGGCGCTGATCCGGGAAACTGCACGATGTGCGCAAGCCCCTCTTCCGGGCCGCGCTGCACACGTCTCTCGACCTCTCCCCGATGGGGAGAGGTGAGAGTGGGACGTGCGCAATCGAAAACGAAAGTGGGTGCAGGGGCTCAGCCCCTGCCTGCCGGAGGCGCCCCTTTCTGCTCCTTCTACTTCCCAATGCAAAACCGGCTGAAGATGCGGTCGAGGACATCGTCGACCCCGATACGGCCTGCGATGCGCCCGAAGGCATGGGCGGCCGCGCGGAGGGATTCGGCGCGAAGGACGGGTTCGGGGGCGTGGGCGGCGTCGCGCAGGGCGGATTCGGCGTCGGCAAAGGCGGCGCGGTGGCGGGCGTGGGCGAGCAAGGCTGGTTCGCCGGGGCGGGTGGTGGTGTGGGCCCAGCTAGACAGCCATTCACGCAAGGCCGCCATGCCGCTGCCGGTGGTGGCGGAGACGGCCAGGGCCCCGGGAGGTAGATCGGGTTGCGCGAGGTCGCATTTGTTGAGGAGCAGGAGGTGTGGCGGGCCGTTGTCGGGTGGTGTGGGCCAGTGGAGTGCGTCGGCGCTGGCGACGCTGATGACGAGATCGGCCGCGGCGGCGCGGCGGCGGGCGCGAGCGATGCCTTCGGCCTCGATGGGGTCGGTGGTGTCGCGCAGGCCGGCGGTATCGATCAGGACGGCGGCGATCCCGCCGAGGTCCACCGGCACTTCGATGGCGTCGCGGGTGGTGCCGGCGATGGGCGTGACGATGGCGGCATCGCGCATCGATAACGCGTTGACCAAGCTTGATTTTCCGACGTTTGGGGGCCCAGTGACGGCGATGCTGAGGCCTTCGCGGATGCGCGCGGCGCGGGCGGAATCGGCGATCAGGCCGGCCAATTCGTCGGCCATGGCCAGCAGCTGATGGCGGGCGGCTTCGTCGAGGCGTTCGGCGACATCGGCTTCGTCTTCGGCGAAATCGAGGCCGGCTTCGGCTTCGGCCAGCAGCATCAGGCAGCGCTCGCGCCATTGGTCAGCCAGGCGGCCGAGGGCGCCACCGGCCAGGGCGAGGGCCTGATCGCGTTGGCTGGCGGTTTCAGCGCTGACCAGATCGGCGAGGCCTTCGACTTGTGCGAGATCCATGCGGCCATTGGCGAAGGCGCGGCGGGTATATTCGCCGGGTTCGGCCAAGCGCACGCCGGGCAGAGCGGTGAGGGCGGTGAGCACGCCGGAGACGACGGCGGGGCCACCGTGCAGGTGGAATTCGGCGAGATCTTCGCCGCTGGAGCTGGCGGGGCCGGGGAAGACGGCGACGAGGGCTTCATCGAGCAAGGTGCCGCCCGCGCACAGCCGGCACAGGCTGAGGCGGCGGGGCGGCGGGATGCGGCCGGCCAGGGCCTGTACGGCAGCGAAGGCGGCCGGGCCGGACAGGCGGATGACGGCGAGCGCTGCTGGGGGCCGGCCGCTGGCCAGCGCCGCGATTGTATCGGTCATGGTGTCGGCTTCAGCCCTTTGGCGGCTTGCCGGCCGTGTTGCCGGCGGCGCTGAGCCCGGCCATCATCAGTTTCTGCCATTGTTCGAAGCCGCCGGCGATGCCGGGCGCCCAGTTCTGCATCATGCGCTGCCAATCGGCGGCGGTAACGCCTTCGGTGATCGCGGTTTTCATGCGATCAAGATAGACATCGTGCAGCGGCTGCAGATCGGGCAGGCCAAAGAAGGCGCGGGCTTCTTCGGGCGTGCAATCGATGTCGAAGCTGATCTTCATGGCCGCAATGCCTCTTTTCCTTGGCTCGGTTCGCGTTAGTGTAGCGGCGGGAAGTGGCAATCGGCAAGGCGATGCTGAGTCGAACTGTCATTTGAGTGAAAACAAACAGTTACCGCGCAACATAAGTGCAGCATAAGGGGAGTTGGCATGAAGGCGATCCGGATCGATGCCAGTGGTGGCCCGGAAGTGATGCAGTGGCAGGACATCACGTTGCCACCGCCCGGGCCGGGTGAGGTGCAGTTGCGCCACACGGCGATCGGGTTGAATTTCATCGACACCTATCACCGCTCTGGCCTGTATCCGATTGCCTTCCCGTCTGGGCTCGGGCTGGAAGCGGCCGGCGTGGTGGAGGCTGTGGGCGAGGGGGTGACGCTCAGCGTGGGCACGCGGGTGGGCTATTGCTGGGGGCCAATTGGCGCCTATGCCACGCACCGCAACATTGCCGCGGCGATGCTGGTGCCGTTGCCTGATGGCGTGTCGGACGAGATGGCGGCGGCGGGCCTTTTGAAGGGCTGCACCACGGAATTCCTGGTGGAACGTTGCGCGAAGGTGCGGCCGGGGGATTGGGCGCTGGTGCCGGCAGCGGCTGGCGGTGTGGGCCTGTTGTTGATGCAGTGGCTGAAGCTGGTGGGGGCGACGGTGATTGCGGTGGCCGGCACGCCGCAGAAACTGGCCCTGGCCGCCGCGCACGGGGCGGACCATGGCATATTGGATGGCAGCGATGTGGCGGGCCAGGTGCGGGCGCTGACCGGTGGGCGCGGGGTTGATGTGGTGTTCGACGGGGTGGGCAAGGACAGTTGGGAATCGAGCCTGGACAGTCTAAAGCGGCGCGGCCTGATGATCAGCTTCGGCAATGCCTCTGGCCCGGTTTCGGGCGTGGATCTGGGCATATTGGCGCGCAAGGGATCGTTGTTCGCCACGCGGCCGACGCTGTTTGACTATTACTCCACGCCGGAAGAGCGGTTGCAGCATGCCGGCCGCGTGCTTGGGCTGATGGCGTCGGGCGGGTTGAAGCTGGCGATCAACCAACGTTACAAGCTGGCCAACGCCGCCAAGGCGCATGAGGATCTGGCGGCGCGGTTGACGACGGGTTCGACGGTGCTGGTGCCGTAGAGGCGTTACATGCCCACCATCGGCTGCACGATGGGGGCGACTTCGTTGAAACCCTCCCAGATCATCTTGAAGGCGACATAGACGATCACGACCAGGCCAACATAGGCGATCCAGCGGTAGCGTTCGATATACTGGGCGATGATGTTGGCGGCGATGCCCATCAGCGCGACCGAGAGCACCAGGCCGGCGATGAGGATATCCGGGTGTTCGCGCGCTGCACCGGCGACGGCGAGCACGTTGTCGAGGCTCATCGACACGTCAGCCAGCGCGACTGACCATGCGGCGGCAGCGAAGCTTTTCGCCGGCGGCGGCGCATCGGTGGCGACGAAATCGTCATTGTCGCCGGGCGCGTCGATCATTGCGGTGCGCGGGTTGATCTCGCGCCACATGCGCCACGCCACCCACAGCAGCAGCAAGCCGCCGGCGAGGATGAGGCCGACGATCTGCAGCAATTGCGTGACCGCCAGGGCAAAGCCGATGCGCAGCACCAGCGCGGCGATGATGCCGATCAGGATCACCTTCTTGCGCTGTTCGGCGGGCAGGCCGGCCGCGAGCGCGCCAACCACGATGGCGTTGTCCCCGGCCAGCACGACGTCGATCAGCACGACCTGGCCAAAGGCAGACAGGGCTTCGGGGGTGAGCAGGTGGGCGATGTCCATGGCCGGCATGTAGGCGCTGCGCTGCCTCAGCGCCAGAGCGCTTGCGTCATTTCGGGTTGGCCAGCACGGCGACCAGATCGGAGAGATAATCGCGGCCCTGCATCAGGCTGCGCACGCTGATACGCTCGTTCAGGCCGTGAATGCCGTTGCCATCGGCATCGATCATCGTGCCGGGGGCGCCATAGACCGGGATACCGATCGGGGTGATGAAGATGGCATCGGTGGCCCCCGTGCTCATCATCGCCAGCATGGGCACGCCGGGGAAATGTTTGGCGGCGATGGTTTGCATCGGGCCGATGATGGCCGGGTTCATCGGGGTGGGCTTGGCGACCGGGCGGATCGGCGGCTTCAGGCTGATCGTCACCTTGGGATTGCCGATGACCTTTTCCAGATCGGCCTTCAGCGCATTGGGATCGGTGCCCGGGAACATGCGGCAGTTCACGTTGGCGCGGGCCCGCTGGGCCAGGGCATTTTCGGCGTGGCCGGCTTCCAGCAGAGTGGTGACGCAGGTGGTGCGCAGCACGCTGTGATTGGTCGGGTCCATCGAAACGATGCGATTGGCCTCTGCGTCATTCGGGTTGGTGAGCAGCCGGGCCATGGCGGGGCCAACCGGATCGGGCATCACCTTGGCCAGCGTGCTGAAATAGGTGCGGGTGGTATCGGTGAACTGCACCGGGAATTCGTGCCGGTTTACGGCGACCACGGCGGTGGTGAGATCGGTGATAGCGTTGTCCGGGCGCGGCACGCTGCTGTGGCCGCCGGGGTTGGTCGCTTCCAGCCAGAAATTCTGCACCGTCTTTTCGCCAACCTGCACGGCCAGGCCCTGCGGCTTGCCATCGGGGCCGTTGCGGCCGCCGCCGCCTTCGTTGAGCGCGAATTCGGCCATGATCAGTTCGGGGCGGTTCTTGGCCAGCCAATCGGCGCCGTTGAAGGCGTAGGTGGTTTCCTCGCCGCAGGTCAGCGCCAGCTTGATGGTGCGTTTCGGCGCCTTGCCGGCCTTCATGCGGATGAGCAGATCGGCCCAGATGCTGGCCTGCGCCTTGTCGTCAAAGGTGCCGCGGCCATAGAAATAGCCGTCTTCCTCGATCAGTTTGAACGGGCTGCGCGTCCAGTCTTCCGGCTTGGCGGCGACCACGTCGAGGTGGCCGAGCAGCAGCATCGGCTTCACCTTGGGGTCGCTGCCCTTCAGATGGACAACGATGCCGCCATCCTTGGGGAACTCCGGCACGCTGAACTGGGTGATGTCGGCATCGCCGAAGCCTGCCGCCTTGAAGCGCACGGCGAGCTTTTCGGCCGCCGCGGTGCAGCTGCCGGTGGTGACGCTGGTGTCGGTCTCCACCATCTCCTTGTAGAGCGCGCGGAACTGCGCCTCTCCGGGCTGCTGGCTGACATATTGGGCTTCAGCCGCAGTGGCGCTGAGCAGGGTGGCGGCAAGAAGCAGAGCGCGCATCGGTTTATCCTTACTTGGCAGCGTAGGCGTTGATCAGATCGAACAGATAATCGCGTGTGGTGTAGAGATTGGTCACGCTGATCCGTTCGTTGAGGCCGTGGACATTGTTGAGCGTCTTGTCGGCCACCATGCCCGGCACGCCATAGGTGGGGATGCCGCCAGCGCTGAGGAAGCGGCCATCGGTGGCGCCGGTTACCATCGTGGGCAACAGCGGCACACCGGGGAAGTGCTTCTTCGCCAGCGCCACGGCGGGATCATAGATGGCGGCGGTGAGCGGCGGTGGCGGCGGGGTCGGGCTCACCTCGGCATCGGTGATCAGCATCAGGCCGGGATCGGCGACGGCGGCGATGATCTGGCCGCGCACTTTCTCAAGACTGTCACCGGGGAACATGCGGCAGTTGATGTTGGCACTGGCGCGCTGGGCCAGCGCATTGTTGGCGTGGCCGGCATCCAGCCGCGTCGCCACACAAGTGGTGCGCAGCATCGAATGCCAGTTCGGGTCGCGTGATACGATGGCGTTGGCGTTCGCATCGGCTGGATTGGCCAGCAGCGCCCGCATCGCAGCCCCCACCCCGCCGCCCACTTGGGCGGCCATGGCGGTGAAATAGGCGCGGCTGGCATCGGTGAACTGCACCGGGAATTCGGTTGCGGCCAGCCGGTTCAGCCCGCCCGTGAGCTGATAGATGGCGTTGTCAGGCCGCGGTTGGCTGCTGTGGCCGCCGGGGTTGCGGGCTTCCAGCCGGAAATCCTGATAAACCTTCTCGCCGGCCTGGAACGACAGTCTCAGCGGATTGCCCTTGTCGTCCGAAACGCCGATGCCGCCTTCGTTCAGGGCAAATTCGGCGTCGATCCAGTCCTTGTGTTCCGTCATCAGCCATTCGGCGCCGTTGAACACGCCCGGGCTTTCCTCGCCGCAGGTCAGCGCCAGTTTCAGCGTGCGCTTGAGCGGTTTGCCGGCAGCTTTCAGGCGGATCAGCGTGTCGGTGAAGATGGCGGCCTGGGCCTTGTCGTCGCTGGTGCCGCGGCCATAGAACCAGCCGCCTTCCTCGATCAGGGTGAACGGGTCACGCTCCCAATCGGCGCGCTTGGCTTCCACTACGTCGATATGGGCGAGCAGCAGGATCGCCCTCGCCTTGGGGTCCTTGCCGGCCAATGTCGCCACCAGCCCGCCATCCTGCGGGCGATCCTTCGGGCCGTTGAACAGCCTGACATCGGCATCGGCAAAGCCCGCCGCCTTCAACCGCGTGGCCATGCGCTCCGCCGCCAGCGTGCAGCTGCCGGCGGAAACCGTGGTGTTGGTCTCGATCAGCTCCTTATACAGCCCGCGAAACGCTTGCTGGTCCGGCCGCAAGGCCTGGGCACTGACCGGAACAGCGATGGTGGCCGCCAGCAGGCCGGCAATGATGGTTCGCACGTCGATCCCCCTTGTTGTGCGCATCAAAGCGGGGCGGATGCGGGATGGCAAGAAAGAAAAGGGAGCCTCCGGCGGGCAGGGTCGCAGACCCTGCACCCGTTCGATTTCGGGCAGCCTCATGACCAAAAGCGCACACGAGCGCCGCAGGCAATGAACAATGCCTGCGGCACTGACTTTTTGCGCTGAAGGGCCGGCCAAAAACGAAAGTGGGTGCAGGGGCTCAGCCCCTGCCCGCCGGAGGCAATCCTGTTCTACCCTCACTTGGCCGCGTAGGCGGTGATCAGATCGAACAGATAATCGCGTTCCTTCATTACGCCGGCCACCGAAATGCGCTCGTTGAGGCCGTGGACGCCATTGCCATCGGGCATGCCGAAGCGGCCGGGCATGCCATAGGTGGGCATGCCGGCGGCGTTCAGATAGCGGCCATCGGTGGCGCCGGTGGCCATGGTCGGGATCAGCGGGATGCCGGGGAAATGCTTGGTGGCCAGCGCGACGGCGGGGCCATAGACCATGTCAGACAGCGGTGGCGGCGGTGCGGCCTTTTCCGGGTTTTCGCTGGCGCGCGGGGTAACGGTGATGGTGGGGTCGCCCAGCCGCTCCACGATTTGCCCGCGCACTTTCTCCACGCTTTCACCGGGGAACATGCGGCAGTTCACATTGGCCTGGGCGCGCTGCGGCAGGGCGTTGCGGGCGTGGCCGGCGTCCAGCATGGTGGCGACGCAGGTAGTGCGCAACGTGCTGTGCCAACCCGGATCCTTCGACACGATGGCTTCGGCAGCCGCGTCGGCCGGATTGGCCAGCAGGGTGCGGATGGCGGCGGCTGTCGGCGCATCGCTCAGCTTGGCCATTTCGGTGAAATAGGCGCGCGTCGTGTCCGACAGGATTACCGGGAAATCATTCTTGGCCAGGTGCACCAGGCCATTGGCGAGTTCATAAATCGCATTGTCCGGGCGCGGGCGGCTGCTGTGCCCACCGGGGTTGCGGGTTTCCAGCGTGAAATCCTGATACACTTTCTCGCCCGCCTGGAAGGCGAGGCTGACCGGCTTGCCGGTCGCGTCGGCCTTGCCGCCGCCGCCCTCGTTCAGCACGAATTCCGCGTCGATCCAGTCGCGATGCTCTTCCACCAGCCACTTGGCGCTGTTGTAGGGCCCGCCTTCCTCACCACAGGTCAGCGCCAGCTTCACCGTGCGCTTGGGCGCCTTGCCCTGCTTCAGCCGGATCATCGCATCGGTGAAGATCGCGCCATGCGCCTTGTCGTCGGAAACGCCGCGGCCATAGAAAAAGCCGCCCTCCTCGATGAAGGCGAAGGGATCACGCTCCCAATCCGCCCGCTTGGCCTCCACCACATCCAGGTGGGAGAGCAGCAGGATCGCCTTGGCCTTCGGATCACTGCCTTTCAGCGTGGCCACCATCCCGCCATCCTGCGGGCGTTCTGCGGAACCGGGGAACAGCTTGATATCGGCATCGGTGTAACCGGCGGCCTTCAACCGCGCCGCCATCCGCTCGGCAGCCAGATTGCAGCTGCCGGTGGAAACGGTGGTGTTGGTCTCCACCAGCTCCTTGTAGAGCGCGCGGAACGCCTGCTGATCGGGGCGCAGCGGCGTTGTTGAGGTTTGGGCGGCGGCCGGAACGGCAATGGTGGCGGCTAGAAGTGCTGCGATGAATGTGCGCATGGTTGTCTCCCCTTTGAGCGCATCAAAGCGGGGCGGGTGCACGATGGCAAGGGGCAAAGGGAATAGGAAGAAATGGCCTCCGGCGGGCAGGGCCTGAGGCCCTGCACCCACTTTCGTTGTTTCAATCCTGTCGCCCTGAATCGTTGTCATGCTGGCGCAGGCCAGCATCCACGGAGGGTTTGGGGCCAATGGAGACCAAGCGGGTGCACGCGCCCCGATGGATGCTGGCCTGCGCCAGCATGACAATCAACTTGGAAGGCAAGGGCCCACCTAATCGAACGGGTGCAGGGTCTGCGACCCTGCCCGCCGGAGGCCCCTTTTTTAGTCGCGCAGCAGCTCGTTGATGCCTGTCTTGCTGCGCGTCTGCGCGTCCACGGTTTTCACGATCACGGCGCAATACAAATTCGGCCCCGGCGTGCCATCGGGCAGCGGCTTGCCGGGCAGGCTGCCGGAGACGACGACGGCGTAGGGCGGCACCTTGCCCATGTGGATCTCGCCGGTGGCGCGGTCGATGATCTTGGTGCTGGCGCCCAGATAGACGCCCATCGAGAGTACGGCGCCTTCGCCGACAATCACGCCTTCGGCCACTTCGGCGCGGGCGCCAATGAAGGCGTTGTCTCCGATGATGACCGGGTTGGCCTGCAACGGTTCGAGCACGCCGCCAATGCCGGCGCCGCCGGAGATGTGGACGTTCTCGCCGATCTGGGCGCAGGAACCGACCGTGGCCCAGGTATCGACCATCGTGTTCTTGCCAACGCGGGCGCCGATGTTGACGAAGCTGGGCATCAGCACGGCGCCGGGCGCGATATAGGCGCCGCGGCGGACGACGGCACCGGGCACGGCGCGGAAGCCGGCGGCACGGAATTTGGCATCACCCCAGGCATCGAATTTCAGCGGCACCTTGTCGTAGAAGCTGGCGTTTCCGAAGCCGGGCATCACCACGTTGTCGTGCAGGCGGAAGGAGAGCAGCACGGCCTTTTTCAGCCACTGGTGGGTGGTGCCGTCAGCTTCCGCGACGCGCAATTCGCCGGCGTCGAGCGCCGAGAGGGCGGCATTCACGGCGGTGCGCAGTTCACCGTGGGTGGCGCTGGTGACGCTGGTGCGCTCTTCCCAGCCGGCGTTGATGATGGCTTCGATGTTCATGCGGTTTCCACCTGTTCCAGCACCTCGGCCAGGAAGGCGGCGAGGTCGTTGATGATGTAATCGATGTGATCGCGGTCGCTGCCCGGGCCTTGCTCCGATCCGTTGTCGATCCACACGGTTGTCATGCCGATTGCCTTGGCGGGCGTCAGGTTGCGCGCCATATCTTCCACGAACATCGCGCGTTTCGGGTTGATGCCGTGGGCGGCGCACATGTGGGTGTAGGCCGGAGGCTGCGGTTTCGGCACATAATCCAGCGCGTGGATGTCGTGCATGGCATCGAAGATGTGGGTAAGGCCAAGGCGTTCCAGCACGCGTTCCGCATAGGGCGCATCGGCGTTGGTGAAGATATATTTGCGGCCCGGCAGGCGGGCGATGAGATCGCCGAGTTCCGGGTGCGGGCGCAGCACATCGATATCGACATCGTGCACGTTGGCCAGGAAATCGTGCGGATCCACATTGTGCAGCGCCATCAGGCCGGGCAGCGTCATGCCATGGCTGTGATACAGTTCTTTCTGGATGCGGTGGGCTTCGATCGGATCAACATTCAGCAGGCGCTGAATATAGAGGCCCATGCGCTGATCGATCTGCGGAAACAGCGCCGAGTGCGCCGGGTACAGCGTGTTGTCGAGATCGAAGATCCAGTGATCGATATGGGACAGCGCGGCCATGGCGGCTGGCCATAAGCGCAAAGGGCGGCCCTGTCATCGTGGCAATTTCATCGTGACAATTTGCGGGGATGGCCGCGCGGCCGATTGGCGGGCGGCAGGGGGCGTGGGTGCCGAGCAAGCGGGTCGGATCGCTGGAACGGCACCCATGCCAACCTGAACGGAGGAACAGGCTTGGCGCCGCTATGGGCCCGCTCCTTTCATTGTGCACTGCGGCAAGACCGCCGCGCTTCAGTGTGTCGCGGGTGTCAGACGCGGCGGCTGGCGCGCGGGTCGCTGCCAGACGGGCGCATGCGCAGCACATTCAACGGCCGCAGGGCGCCGTCCAGCGGATCGGGGGCCGGCACCGCCAGCGCGCCGATGCCGGCCAGCCCGTGCGCCACGGCCCGATAATGCCCATCGCCAACAAGGGCGCTGTTGTCTGGCCACAGCGTGCTGAAGCGGCCTGCAAGCAGATCCTGCGCGACCAGCAGGCCTTCGACCCGGATGCGGCGGTGGTTGTCCCAGGTGAGGGTGAAGCGCGGATGTGCGGGATCATCAAGCGGATCGATGGGTGCATCGCGGCGGAAGCGGCACGCCAGAACGCTGCCGGCAAATGTGCCCTTTTCGCTGAGCGCGGTGATGGTCTGGGCCGGCATGCTGAGGTTGAAGCCGCCTTCGTTGCCGGCCAGGCGGACATGGATGATGCGATCGCGCATGCCAACCTGGTTGTAGAGGCTGACATCCCCCCAGGTGCGGGCGGTTTCCACGACGCGCAGGCCCAGCCCGGCCAGTTGCGCCAACGGGGTGCCCGCGGTCGGTTCCTTGTAGAAGGCGACGCGATCACCATCGGCAAAGGGCATGATCAGGTCAGTCAATTGCAGGCTGCCGGTATCGGCACGCGTGCCGCCCAGCGTGCGGACATTGCCGGGCACCGCCTTGCCGCGCATCGCTGCGCTGTCGAGCACGCCATATTCCTCGATGGAAAGATCGTCATCGGGATACAGAAGATTGATGGCGAAGGTGGGCCGGCTGGGCACCACGGCATCGAACAGGTGGATGGGGAAGTTTGAGGTGATGCCACCATCGGAGAGATAGAGGCGTGACAGGAACGGCGTGCGTTCTTCCGGCACTTCCGGTTGGCCCACCCAGCGCAGCACCCACAGCGGCAGCGGCGTGAACAGGCCGGGAAAGGCCATGGAAGCGCGGGCGCCGACCAGGATCGGGATGTGCCGGCCCTTGGGCAGCAGCCGCAGCCGCTGGCCCAGATCGCCAAGGCGGGCCACGGCCGTTTCAACTTCGTCGCGGCCATAGCCCAGATCGTCGGCGATTTCGGTGCCGCTGGCCACGGCCCAGGCATTGGCGTCCAGCGCCTGCAGCACCGGTTCGGGAAACAACTGCGCCCATTCGGCAGGATCGTAAAACAGCCGCTGGTTGTCGAACAGGAAGGGGAAGCTGGTGGATTGCACGCGGTTGAGATCGCTGCACACCAGCACCAGATCGATGGCGCGCGGATCAAGGGCGCTGGGTTCAGGCAACAGGCCCAGCGACCACAGCTTGCCGAAGGTCAGCACCTCGGTTGTGCTCTCTTCATCAAGGCCGGCCAGTTGCTGGATGGTCTGGTGCAGCCACTGGGTGAGCGAGGGCAGCTGGCGCTGGTTGATGGTGTGAGAAGGCAGAGCAAAGCCGGTGGCGAGGCCCAGGCCGTTGGCCACAATCGGCTGCAGCAGCCGGTTGAGACTGTCGAGCGAGAGGGAAACAGCCTGGGCCAGGCTGCCCTTCGTGTTCCACCAGCCGGCGGCGGCAAAGCTGGCGATGGCTGCAAGCCCGGTAGCGAACCCCTGAACACCGGCGCCGCAGCCGCTGGTGAGCAGCCAGCCGAGGCCAGCACCCGCGAGTGTTTCAAGGCCCGTGGCCCCGGCGGAGAGCCAGAGCGCGCGGCGGGCGCCGGCCGGCAGGGTGGGCAGCGCGGCCTTGAGCAGGCCGAGAATCGCGGTGGGCTGGCTGTTGAGCGCGCCCTTCAGCGCATCGAGCAACGGCGCGGTGCCGGGATCGCCGCAGAACATCGCATCAAGCCGCGAGCCGCCCTGATCGGTGCGCTGGGCCAATTCCTCGTGCAGCCAGGCCATGCGGTCCCGGGCCTTGGGATTCTTGCCCGTCCGCAGGCCATATTCCATCGCAGCGGCCGCCACCGCGCCGATGGCACCGGCCGATGTGCCGCCGATGTTGCGCAAGCGGAACGTCTCGGAAAGGGTCGCGATGGCGCCGGGATAGACGAGGCCGCTCGTCACCCCGCCCTTCATGATCAGGTCGCATTCCTGGGGCCGGTTGGCGGCGTCGATCGACTGGATGGTGTGTGGATCGGTCATGGCAGCGCTTCCCCCCGGAAACAGCGGTTTGCGACCCTGCCAATCACTGTGCCATCACAGCATCGCAAAGGCCAAGCACGAACTTGGCCAAACCGGGGCTCAGGCGAAACGCTGTTTCAGCGCCACCATCGCCAGCGCGGCGGCGGCGGCTTCGCCGCCCTTGTTCTTCTGGGTCTTGTCGGCCCGGGCGATGGCCTGGGCTTCGTTTTCCACCGTCAGGATGCCGTTGCCGATGGCGAGGCCGTCCAGAGTCAGGGCCATGATGGCGCGGGCGGATTCACCGGCGACGACTTCGAAATGATAGGTCTCGCCGCGGATCACGCAGCCCAGCGCGACATAGCCATCATATTCGCCGCTGGCATCGGCAAAGGCGATGGCGGCCGGCACTTCCAGCGCGCCGGGCACGGTGATCACGTCGTAGGTGGCGCCGGCGGCCTTCAGGGCATCGACCACACCGTCGCGCTGCATGTCGGCGATGTGGGTGTAGAACGGGGCTTCGACGATCAGGATGTGCATGGGGCTTAACTCCGGGGCGGGATGGCGCGTTCGCCGACAACGTGTAGGCCATAGCCTTCGATGCCGACGATATTGCGATGCTGGTTGGTGAGCAGGATCATGTCGGTGACGCCCAGATCAACCAGGATCTGCGCGCCGATGCCATAATCGCGCAGCACAATCGATTCGCCCTGGCCCTTGGCGCGCATCTGTTCGGAAATGGCGGTGGGGCTGCCGTCGCGGATGATCACGATGACGCCGGCGCCTTCTTCCCCAATCGCGTCCATGGCGCGGCCCAACTGCCCGGCGCGCTCACCCTTTTCGGCGAACATGTCGGTGAACATGGATTGGGTGTGGACACGCACCAGCGTGGGCTTGCCGGGTTCGATCTTTCCCTTCTGCAGCACCATATGCTCGCCATATTCGGCGGTGTTGGCATAGGTTTTCGCTGTCCATTCGCCGCCGTGCCAGCTTTCCAGCTTGGTTTCGGCGACACATTTCACCAGCCGGTCATGGGCGTGGCGATAGGCGATCAGATCACGGATGGTCCCGATCTTCAGGCCGTGGCGGCGGGCGAACGGGATCAGATCGGGCAGGCGCGCCATGGTGCCATCATCGTTCATGATCTCGCAGATCACGCCGCTTGGGCTGAGGCCTGCCAGGCGGCTGATGTCCACGCTGGCTTCGGTATGGCCGGCACGCACCAGCACGCCGCCATCGCGGGCGACGAGCGGAAACACGTGGCCGGGCGAAACGATATGTTCCGGGCCCTTGGCGGCGTCGATGGCGACCGCGATGGTGCGGGCGCGATCGGCCGCCGAAATGCCGGTGGTCACGCCTTCCTTGGCCTCGATGGAAACGGTGAATGCGGTGCTGTGCCTTGTGCCATTGTGCTGCGCCATCAGCGGCAGGCCGAGCGCCTTCACGCGTTCCGACGCCAGCGCGAGGCAGATCAGCCCGCGGCCAAACTTGGCCATGAAGTTGATCGCATCGGGCGTCGCCATCTGGCCGGGGATGATCAGGTCGCCTTCGTTCTCGCGGTCTTCATCGTCGACCAGGATATACATACGGCCGTTGCGGGCCTCGTTGATGATATCCTCGATGGGGGACAGAGCCGGGCCGCTGCTGCGATCGGCCAGCCAGTTTTCCAGCTTCCGCAGCGTGTCTGTGGTCGGGTTCCAATCGGCTTCGTCGAGCGCGCGCAAGCTGTTGGCGTGTAGGCCGGCGGCGCGAGCCATGCCGGCTTTGCTCTCCTCACCGCTGGCGACAAGGTCACGCAGCCGGGCAATCAGGGATTCGCTCATCGGGGCCTCACATCGAAATGTGAGGACGGGATGCGCTCATCACATTGCGCTGTCAAGACTTGAGCTGGTTCATCCGGAACAGGTAGCGGGCGAGCACATCGATCTCGATATTCACCTCGTCGCCGGCCTTGGCGGTGCCGAAGGTGGTCCATTCGGCGGTGTGCGGAATGATGTTCACCGTGAACCAGTGGCCCAGATCATCGTCGCTGACCTCGTTCACCGTCAGCGACGCGCCGTTCAAACAGATGCTGCCCTTGGGCGCCACATAGGGCGCGACGCTGGCCGGCATCTGGAAGGTGAAGCGCTTCGAATCGCCCTCCGCGTCGATGCTGGTGATGCGGCCCACCGCGTCCACATGCCCAGTGACGATATGGCCACCCAGCTCATCGCCCACCTTGAGTGCGCGCTCAAGATTGAGCCGCGCGCCCTGGCTCCACATCCCCTTTGCCGTGCAGCGCAGGGTTTCGGCGGAAACGTCGAAGGTCAGGCTGTTTTCTGTCTTGCTCACCACGGTCAGGCAGACGCCGCTGTTGGCAACGGAGGCACCGATGGCGATGCCGGCGGTGTCATAGCCCGTCTGCACCGTCACGCGCAGATCGCCGCGCTCCTCGATGGCGCTGATGGTGCCGATGTCGGTGATGATGCCGGTGAACATGGGGCAGCCCTACCGTGTCCGCGTGTAACGTTCAATGCGGTCGGGGCCGAGCGACATCGCCGCGCCTGCCGCCCAGCGGCCGTGCGCCTCTGGCAACTCGGCTAGGCCGATGTCGCCCAGCGCGCGCCCCGCGCCGATCAGGATCGGCGCCCGCATCAGCAGCAGCGCATCCACCAGATCAGCGGCAGCCAAGCTGGCGGCCAGCCCCATGCCGCCTTCGACCAGCACACACAGCGCCGGATCGGCCGTGAGCGCGGCGAGATCGGGGAAATGTGTCACGTGCGCTGGCAAGCCATCGCCGCGCCCGACAACGCCTATGCGCGGGGCACGGGCTTCCAGGCCGGGCAGGCGCACGTCCAGCCGGGGGTGATCGGCATCCCAGGTGCTGCGGCCGACCACGATCAGATCGGCGCGGGCGCGTTCCAGATGGGCCGCAGCGCGGGCGCGCTCCCCGGTGATCCACTGGCTGCGGCCGTCGGCCATGGCGATGGCGCCATCCAGCGACACGGCGAGTTTCAGCGTGATGTGCGGACGGCCAAGGTTGAGCCGCGTCAGGAAGCCAGCCAGTTGCTGTTCGGCCTCGGCGGCGCGCACGTTGCTCGTCACCGCGATGCCGGCCGCGCGCAGGCGGGCGGCGCCGTCGCCATTGGTGCGCGGATCGGGATCATGCGCGGCGATCACCACGCGCGCCACGCCAGCGGCGATCAGGCTGTCGGCACAGGCCGGCCCGCGCGGGCTCACATGGGCGCAGGGCTCCAGCGTCACAAAGGCCGTGGCGCCCTTGGCTGCAGCGCCGGCCTGGGCCAGTGCCACGGCTTCGGCATGGGGGCGGCCGCCAGCTTGCGTCCAGCCGCGACCGACAACGCGGCCGCCGTTCACGATCACGCAGCCAACGGAGGGATTGGGAAAGGTCGTGCCAATGCCGCGGCTGGCCAGCGCCAGCGCCGCGCCCATGAACCGCCAGTCGTCGGTGGCGCTCACGAACCAGAGATCATTCGATTGGCGGTTCGGCCGGAGCCGGCACGCGCACGATGGCCTGCACGGATGGCTCTGCGGCGACATAGGGCAGATCCCGCTTGAAGCCGTTACCCTTCACATAGTCATCATATTGTTTCTGCGCGTCGATCTTCGCCTGGCCAGACAGCCCCGCAATGGCAGCGCGAGCTTCAGCCAGCCGAGCTTCGCGGGCGGCCTTGGTCGCCTTCACGTCGGCAATGCTATCCTCGCGTGTGCGGTCCGCCTTCCAGCTTTGCGCATAGATGATCACCGAATCGGGCTTCATGTAGCCCCAGCGCGATTCGATCAGGAACATCGTCATCAGGATCGTCGTGGCCAGCACGGCGCCGGCCGCAATCCAGTAACGCCGGCGGCGCTGGGTGGCATCAGGGGGATCAAGAAAGGCCATGGCTGCCAAGATAGGCGGCGGCTGCGCGCTTGGCCAGAGGGGCGTCAATCCGTCAGCAGGGCGATGATTCGAGCGGCGGCATCGGCGGGCGCGGTGCTGGCAGTGTCGATGGCCAGCGCGGAGGGCGGCATGGCCGCTTCGCAGGCGGCGAAATCGGCGTGGAGCTGTTCAAGCAGGGCGGTATCGCGCAGCTTGCCGAAACGGGCGCGATCGTCATTGGCGATGCGCGATATCTGCCCGGCCAGATCGAGGCGCAGTTGCACGAAGATGGTTTGGCCGCCGCCCGCCGCCACAATGCCAGCCACTTGTTCGGCAAAGCCCGGCGACACGCTGGGTTCGGGCTGGAAGGTGAAGATCAGCGAGCGGTCTTCAGCCACGGCGGCCCGCACCACATCAAGCCAGAAGCGTTCGCGCAACTCCACGAACCCCGGCGATCCGAACGGAAACACCACTGCCACTGCATCGACCACCAGATGATTGTGGAACAGCGGCAGCCCGGTCGCATCGGCCACGCGGTGTGCAATCGTGTATTTGCCAGCGGCCGGTGGGCCGTGGAGGAACAGCAGTTTCATCGGCCCAGTTTGCCAGCAGGGCGGCCATCGTCAATGGCCGCCCCGCGCGGATCAGCGGCCTTCGGCCAGGGTGAAGCGGATGGTGTAGCGGCGGCTGGTGGCGACCGGCTTGCCGTTCTCCAGCGCCGCCTCGAAACGCCAGCGCTTCAGTGCGAAGGCGATAGCGGCGGCATCAAGGCGGGCAAATCCTGACGTGCGCAGCAGGTTGACGCCGGTCACCTGGCCGCGTTCGTCGATGCTCACCATCAGTTCGACATTGCCCTCCTCACCCAGCGCGCGGGAGGCCGACGGGTAAGGCGGCTGCATGGCGGCGGCGGCGATGAGGCGGGCGCCGCGCGTTGCGCCGGTGGCGGCGGGGGGCACTGGCTGGCCGAAGCCGGCCGGGCCATCGCCGGGCGCCGTGCCGCCAGTCTGGCGGTCCACCGGCGATGCCAGCACCGGGTCGGGCCGGGTTTCGTCCCACACCGGCTGGGCGATGTCGATGGTGACGGGCAGGTCGCTGGTTCGCGGTGCGACGGTTTCGGGGCGATCAACCGGAACGGGAATCGGAACAGCGATGATGGGCTTTGGCAGCGGCTTGGGCCGGGTGACCTGCCAGCCGGCGAGCAGCAGGGCGGCGATACCAACATGCACGGCCGCCGTGGCGACGAATCCGGAAGCGCGGGTGGTGAGCTTGTCCATGTGCAATCCTCCCAAGGATCATGATCGCACAGCGCCGGCGTTCCGCCGTGTCTGCGGTGCCGTCATAGTATAACATGGACTGTTATAATCGATAGGATAATCTTTGGTCCTGGTGGGCCCTCAGCCGCCCAACCGGCGCAGTGCTTCCGCGCGGCCGATCAGTGGCAGCAGGGCCGCCATTTCGGGTCCATGCGGCTGGCCGGTGAGCGCCAGACGCAGCGGCAGGAACAGCGGTTTGCCCTTGCGGCCCGTGCTTGCCTTCAGCGCATCGATCAGCCGGTTCCAGATATCATCACCCCACTCCAGCCCGGCCAGGGTGGTGGCGGCGGTGGCGAGATAGTCGGGCTCTTCCTTGGGGGCATTGATCGGCCCCGCGATGACCTGGTGCCAGCCCGCGGCTTCATCAAGCCGGCTGAGATTGGGGCGGATCGCCAACCACTCGCGCTCACCGATGCTGGCGGGCAGGCGGGCGGCGATGTCGGCGTGGGCCATGTGATGGATGCAGCGGGCCGACAGGCTGGCAAGATCGGCCGGATCGAAGCGGGCAGGCGCGCGGCCGAAGTGGCTGAGTGCAAAGCCGGGCAGCAGATCGGCGAGACGGGGCAAGGGCTCCACCGGCTGCGAGGTACCCAATCGGGCGAGCAGCGCGGCGACGGCCACCGGCTCGATGCCCCGTTCGCGCCAGCTTTCGACGCCTTCCGAACCGATGCGCTTGGAAAGCGCCGCATCGGCGCCGGTGAGCAGCGCGAGGTGCGCAAGGCGCGGCGGCGTGGCACCCAGGGCGGCAAACATCTGCAGCTGCACCGCTGAGTTGGTGACATGATCCTCCCCGCGCACGATGTCGGTGATGCCCATTTCGATATCATCCACTACGCTGGGCAGCATGTAGAGCCATGAGCCATCGGCACGGCGGACGACCGGATCGGACAGCGAGGCGGCCGGGAAATGGCAATGGCCGCGCACGCCGTCCTGCCATTCTACATCGGCGGTTTCGTCCATGCGGAAGCGCCAATGCGGCTTGCGGCCTTCCGCTTCCAGCTTCGCCTTGTCGGCGTCGGTCAGCGCCAGCGCGGCGCGATCATAGATCGGCGGCAGCCCGCGCGACAGGGCAACGCGGCGCTTCAGCTCCAGCTCTTCGGGCGTCTCGTAACAGGCATAGGCCCGGCCCTGCGCGGCGAGCCGGTTCAGCGCGGCTTCGTAGAGGGCGAAACGGTCGGACTGCTTCACCTCGGCATCGGGGGTGAGGCCCAGCCAGGCCAAGTCAGCACGGATGGACTGCGCCGATTCCTCGGTGGAACGCGCCAGATCGGTATCATCCAGCCGCAGCAGAAAGCGCCCACCAGCCGAACGGGCGAGCAGCCAGTTGACCAGGGCGGTGCGGATATTGCCGGCGTGGAGGCGGCCGGTGGGCGAGGGAGCGAAGCGGGTGACGATCATGGCCCGCCATTAGGCCATGTCGCGGATCATTTCACCCTTATATGCCGCGCCACGGTGCGTTCCTTCACCTGCGCGCCGTAAATCACTCCGGCCTTGTCCACCCAGATGCCCTCCGCACCGCTGGTGGCGCCGGCGTCGGGGGCAGGATCGGGATCGGGGATGAAGGCCGTCACCTTGCCATCCTTCACCGATCCGATGCGGATGCCGCGCTGCCAGCCGGGGTTGTAGCCATAGCCGACCGGGCGGCGGCTTTCCGAATCGCCGCTGTACATGATGTCGTTGGCGTCGATGAACAGGCCCGATGGCCGGCCGAACTGGGTCCAGCTGTTCAGCAACTTGCCCTTTTGCGTATAGACCTGCACGCGGTTGTTCCAGCGGTCGCCCACGTACAGCAGGCCCTTTGAATCCATGGCAAGTGCGTGCGGGACTTCCAGATCGCCCTGGCCCTTGCCGGGCTGGCCCCATTGCATGAGGAACTTGCCGGTCTTGTCGTATTTCAGGATACGGGCGACGCCGCGATCGGCTTCATGGCCATCGGCAACGAAGATGTCGCCATTCTTCGCCACGATCACCGCATTGGGCTCGGTGAACACATCGGTGCCCTTGCCCTGCACGCCGGGCTTGCCGAGTGTCATCAGCAATTTGCCTTCAGGGCTGAACTTCATCACCGTCGCGCCCTTGCCCCCATTTGGTCCGGCCGCCACGCGCGCATCGGTGAGCCAGACACTGTCCTGAGCGTCGATATAGAAGCCGTGCGGGAACACGGTAAGACCACCGCCAAAGGCCTTGATGAAATTGCCGGCGGCGTCGAACTCTATGATCGGATCGATGGTGCTGTTTGCGCACAAATTGGCCCCACAGCGTTCCGCCACCCAGATATGGCCCTTGCTGTCCACTGCGACCGCACTGGTCGAACCCATCACGCGGCCGGGCGGCAGCTTCAGGAAGCCCAGTTCGCTGCGGTAGGGGTTGGGCTGCTTGTTGGTTTCGGCCGTCAGCGGGGCGGGTTTGGGCAGCGTGTCCACCGTCCACACCGGGCGGGGCGGTGATGTTGCCTGCTGCGCGTGCACAACACTGCCGGCCAGCAGTAGCGCCGCTGTGATGATCCGCTTCATTGCGTCCCCCTCTTGCTTGTTCAGCCGCCGCTATTGGCCGGTTTTTCTGCCGTGATGCCGATGGTCGCCAGTACTTCCGAACGCTTGTCCAGCGGCTGGGCGCCGGCCGGGAAACCGTTGTTCTTCAACAGGAAGGCCAGCACATCGGCATATTCTTCACGCGTCATCGACATCGGGTCGTTCTGCGGCATGGTGGTGCGCACCCGGTCATACAGATCGCCCACCGTCATCGTGTCCCAATGCGACACGAACTCGCCGCCGATCAGCGGCGGGGCTTCGCCGGTGCCGTTCAGCGCCGCGCCATGGCAGGCGCCGCAGCGCTGGGCATAAACGCCAGCGCCGCGGTCAGCCTGTTCGGCGGTATAGATGCCCTGCCACACCGATTTGCCGGCATCCTGCGCCACAGCGGCTCCAGCCAGGCCGAACGCAATCAACAAAGGCAGGGCAATCTTCACAGGTCAGGTCCTTATCGCTTGGACGGCAGGGCATAGGCGAGGAATTCGCCCGATGCATTGCCGCCGCTGGTCGGCACGATGATATACTGCTTGCCGCCCACCATGTAAGTCATCGGCGAGCCGGATTGGGTCGAGGGCATGTACACCGCGCCCACTTCCTTGCCGCTCTGTTTGTCATAGGCGCGCAGCATGGCGCCGCGCGGCCGGTCTTCGGTGCGGGTGAACTGGTTTTCGCCGGCGATCACCAGGCCCTTCGTCACCAGCGTGCCGATCTGGTAGGTGGATTGGCCAGTGCGCGGGATGCCGCCCATCGCCTTGATCACCGGGTGATTGCGCACGAAATCCGGCGTTTCACCATGGGCCACCTGCCATTTGATGGTGCCATTGTTCACATCGATGGCGCTGATCGTGCCATAGGGCGGCTTCACCAGCGGCAGGCCATCAACCGCCAGGCGCGGCGGGCCGGCGTTGCCGCTGCCGGGTGCAGCGGCCGGGGCCGGGCTGTCGGCACCCGCCCCTTCTCCGGGGCCCTTGATCATCACCACCGGCTGGCCGGCAACGCCAACGACCAGCGGAATGTCCGAAAGGCCGGCGGGCGGCGGCAGCAGACCGGTGGAGGAGATGCAGGCGCCGCAGGCATAGACATAGGCGATGCCACTTTCCGGATCGAACGAGCCGCCGGGCCAGTTGGTGCCGCCCTGCGCCCAGTTGTTGATCACCCCGAACTTCTCCGGCGTGGAAACGATCGGCGGCGTGTAGACCGGGCCGAGCACATATTTGCTGGTCAGCTCCAGCGCCTTCTTCTTCAGATCAGGCGTGAAATCGATCAGGTCCTTTTCCTCGACTCCGTTCCTGGCATAGACCGGCGGCTTCGATGGCATCGGCTGGGTGGGCGAATACCATTCACCGGGCACATTGCCCTTGGCCACCTTGGTTTCCTTGATCGGCCACACCGGCTGCCCGGTGGCGCGATCGAACACGTAGAAGAAACCCTGTTTCGACGGCAGGCCGACAACCTTGCGCGGCTTGCCATCCACGGTCACGTCCATCAGCAGCGGGGCGCTGCTGTTGTCGAGATCCCAGATTTCGTGATGGATCAGCTGGAAGTGCCAGCGGCGCTCACCCGTTTTCAGATCGACCGCCACCAGGCTGTTGCCGAACAGATTGGGGCCCGGGCGCTTGCCGCCGAAAAAGTCTGACGTCGGCGATTCCACCGCGAGATAGGCGAGGCCCAGATCCTCATCGACCGAAACCTGCGTCCACACCCCAGTGTTGCCGTTCACATCGGCCGAATTGTTCAGCCAGGTCTCATAGCCGACCTCGCCCTTCTTCGGCACGGTGTGGAAGGTCCACATGCGCTTGCCGGTGCGCACGTCGAAGGCGCGCACATAGCCCTTGGTGTTGTTGTGGGTCTTGGGCGTGAAGCCTTCGCGGAAGGCGGCGCCGATGATGATGGTGTTGCCCGAAACCGCCGGGGCGGAGTGGACGCCGACTTCGCCGGTATCCAGATCGCCGAGATCCTGATCAAAATCGGTCTTCAGATCCACAACGCCGTTGGTGCCGAAGTCCGGATCGGGCCGGCCGGTATCGGCGTCGAGGCTGACAAGGCGATAGCCGATGGTGACATAGAGGATGCGGCGCCTGGTGCCGTCGGTCCAATAAGACAGGCCACGGCCGGAGAGGGCGCGCGGGGATTCGGCCGAACGCTTGCCTTCATGCATGGCATATTGCCAGAGCAGCTCACCAGTCGCGCCGTTCAGCGCCACCACGGCGCGGCGGGTGCCGCCAGTGGTGTAGATCACGCCATCAACGGCGAGCGGGGTCGATTCCAGCTTGTATTCCGGGCGGCTGCCCAGAATGTCGGTCTTGAAACGCCAGGCGATTTCAAGATCCTTGAAATTCTCCGGGTTGATCTGATCGAGCGGCGAATAACGGCTGCCCTTCAGATCGGCGTTGTAGGTGGTCCAGTTGGCGACCCCATTGGTGGTGCGCGCGGCGGCAACGCCTTCCTTGCCCGGAGTCTGAGCGCCAGCGGCGGTGGTGAGCAGCAGTGCTGCGGCGATTGGCAGAATGATCTTCATGGTTTTGCCCCCAAGGCTTCGTACACGTGTTTCTTCGTTCACGCCGGCATCGCCATGACTTTGTCGAGCCCGGCCTTCAGGCTGGCCTTCTGCGCATCAGTCAACTGCGGATAGGGCGTGCGCGCATACATCATCGGGCCGCCCATACGCAGCGACAGGACATATTTCATCGCCGCATAGGTGTTGGCGCCCATGTGGTGATCGCGCATCATGGCGCCGGCCGCGCGCAGATGGTTCAGCTTGGCCTTCCAGTCGCCCTTGGCGCGGTAGGCCTTGAAGATGTCGGCGCTCTTGTCGCTGAACATGTTGCCGTCAGCCAGGATCGCCCCCATGCCGGCTTCCACCGCCGGGATGAGATTGTTGGACGTGCCGCAGCGCATGTTGAGTTCCGGGAAGCCCTTGAGGAACTCGGCAAAGCCTTCGGCGCTGCCCGATGAATCCTTGATGCCGGCAAGGTGCGGATATTTCATCATGGCCTTCAGCAGCTCGATGGTGATCGCCACCTCAGACGTGCCGGGGATGTGGTAGAGGTTGATCGGGATCGACACCGCTTCGAACAGCTGGGTGTAATAGTGAATCAGGCCCTCTGTGGGCGGCTGGTTGAAGTAGAAAGGCGGGATCACCAGCAGGCCATCGGCGCCCACCGATTGGGCGTGTTTGGCCAGATCGATGGTCTCCACGATGTTGGGCGTGCCGGGGCCCACCATGATGTTCATGTTGCCCTTGTGCTTCATGGCGGTTTCGGTGACGAGCTTGCGTTCCGCCACCGAGAAGCTGGGGAATTCGCCCGAGGTGCCGAGCACGACGACGCCATCGGCGCCGCATTTCTGGTGCCATTCCATCACCGCCTTCATGGCGCCGGGATCGAACTGGCCGCGGGCATCGCAGGGCGTCACGGTGGCGACCCAGTAGGCCACCTTCTCTTTCGAGCCGAGGCGCCGCGCGCCGCCCATCTGTGCGGCGGCCGGTGCAGCAGCGCCCACCGCGCCAATGGCAGCAGCGCCGGCAGCCAGCGCCCCAGCCGTCAACCCCAACGTCTCGCGACGGTTCATCTCCATGATCTTCCTCCCCATGCTGGCCCGCTTGTGCCGGCCTTTGCTGCATCATTGCGCCGGGCGCGGCCGGCGGCAAGAATTTTGCGCGTGTCTGCCCGCTTTCACTCGCGGATTGCTCAGGATTTCAGCACTGCAGGGTGAACCGCCCGCGTTCCGGATCGGCCGGATCCCGCTGCCAGCTGATGCTGGCGCAGCGGCCCAGCACGTCGCGGCCCAGTTTCAGATTGCGCCAGGCGCCCTGGCGACCGCGCTTGCCAATCACCAGCGCGGCATCATCAGCTTCGGCATCGGGCGGCAGTTCGGCCTTGCCGGCCCAATCGAACAGGCGCACCGCCGCGCGGCTGATCGAAAGATTGGCGATGGCCACCGGCCGCGCCAGTTCCAGCACACGCACCGGGCGAATGGCACCGAAACTGATCGGTACCCGCTGCACCGGGCCGACCAATTTGCCACCGCCCACATCGGCCAGTTCAGCCGCTGCTGCCGCCGCAATCACGCTGACAGGGCGCAACAAGTGCAATTCCACATCCAGCACGGCGCCGTTGGCCAGCTTCCAGTCAAAGCCCCAGGCATCGCTGCGGCCGATACGGGCAGGCAGAACGGCGCTGCGATCACCGGCGGCGGGCGGGTGCAATTGCACCTTGACCACATCATGCGGCAACAGCGGCAAGCCGATGGTGCCGTCACTATCGGCATTAGGAATTGCTGCGGCCGGGGTGAGCACCCGCGCCGTCACCGGCCGGCCGGCGATCAGCAGCTGTTCGCGGCTGAACGGGATGGCCATCGCCGTCTGGCCGACGGCGACCCGGTAGCGGCCACGATCCGCTGTGCTGCCATCGGCACGGGTTTCGCTGGCCAGAACGGCCCGCAGCGGGCTGACCGGGTTGATCTGCACGATATCATCGCCGCCAATGTCCACCGTCAACCGTGCCGGCTGGCCGGCAATGATCACCTCGATCACCGGGGCTGCGGCCGACAGCACCAATGGCGGCAAGGGCGGCAAGGGGGGCGGCTTGGGCTTGCGCGCGGCCAACGCGGGGCCGGTTGACAGCAGCAGCGCCAGACTAAGCGGTGCGAAACGCATTGCTGATCGGATAGCGGCGATCACGCCCGAAGTTGCGGCGGCCGATCTTGACGCCGGGCGGGGCCTGCCGACGCTTGTATTCGGCGATGTAGAGCAGCCGTTCGATGCGGGCGACAGTGGCCGCATCCAGCCCTTCGGCGATCAGATCGCTGGCCGATCGTTCCTGCTCCACCAGACCATAAAGGATGCGATCAAGCAGATCATAGGGCGGCAGGCTGTCTTGATCGGTCTGGTTCTCGCGCAGTTCGGCCGTGGGCGGCTTGGTGATGACATTGTCCGGCATCACCGGGCCGGCGGGGCCGAGGCCGAGCCGCGGTTTGTGGGCATTGCGCCATTCGCAAACGCGGAACACGGTCGTCTTGTAGAGATCCTTCAACACCGAATAGCCGCCGGCCATGTCGCCATAGATGGTGGCATAGCCCACGCTCATCTCGCTCTTGTTGCCGGTGGTGAGCAGCATCGGGCCGAACTTGTTCGAAAGGCCCATCAGCGTGAGGCCGCGGATGCGGGACTGGATATTCTCTTCCGTGGTATCGCGAGGCCGGCCCTCGAACAGGGGCGCCAGCATCGCGTCAAACGCCGTCATCGCCGGCTCGATGCGCACCGTGTCGAGCCGGCAGCCCAAGAGCCGCGCGCATTCGGCGGCATCATCCAGGCTGTCTTGGCTGGTGAACGGGCTGGGCAGCATCACGCACCACACCCGATCGGCACCCAGCGCATCGACAGCGACGGCGGCCGACAGTGCCGAATCGATCCCGCCCGACAGGCCGAGCACCACGCCGGGGAAGCGGTTGCGGTTCACATAATCGCGCAGGCCCACCAGCATGGCATGATAGACATCGGCGGGATCGCTATCCTGCTGGCTCAGCTCGCCGGTCGCGCAGGTCCAGCCGTTCTCGCCGCGTGTCCACTCGGTCAGTCGGATCGTCTCGTCCCAATCGGGCAGCTGGTGGGCGAGCGTGCGGGTGGCGTTGAGCACGAAGGATGCGCCATCGAACACCAACTCATCCTGCCCGCCGACGCGGTTCAAATAGACGAGCGGCAGGCCGGTTTCCACCACACGGGTGACAGCGAGATTGAGCCGGCGATCATCCTTGCCCACTTCGAAGGGGCTGCCGTTGGGGACGATCAGCAGCTCAGCACCAGTTTCGGCCAGGCACTCGCACACGTCCGGCGTCCACATATCCTCGCACACCGGCACGCCGATACGCACGCCTCGAAGATTCATCGGCCCCGGCAAGGGCCCGGCGCTGAACAGGCGCTTCTCATCGAAGGTGCCGTAATTGGGCAGATCATGCTTGCGGGTGATGCTGGCGATGCGGCCGTCATCGAGCAACAGCATGGCGTTGTAGAGTTTGCCCTCCTCCGCCCACGGCGCGCCGACCAGCAGCGCCGGGCCGCCGTCGGCCGTGGCCTCTGCCAGCCGCTCCACCTGACCCTTGGCCGCTGCGAGCAGCGCCGGTTTCAGCACCAGATCTTCCGGCGGATAGCCAACGATGGACAGTTCGGGCGTGACCAGCAGATCAGCTGTCGGCACCAAAGCGCGCGCGGCCAATATGGCATCGGCATTGCCGGCCAGATCGCCCACGCTGGCGTTCAACTGGGCAAGGGCGATGATCAGCCGGTCGGTCATGGCCCACGCGATACAAGGGTTTGGCGCATCAGGCCAGCCGGGTGCGACCCGTGAGCGCCATCGCGGTTTCCAGTTCGGCGCGCAGCAGCTGCAGCACATGCGCCACGCCGGCCTGTCCAGCGGCGCCGAGCCCCCAAACCCAGGGCCGGCCAATCATCACCGCCGCCGCGCCCAGCGACACATAACGCAGCACGTCCAGCCCGGAGCGCACGCCGCCATCGGCCAGCACCGGGATGCAGCCGCCCAGCCGGTCCATGATCGCCGGCAGGGCGCGCGCCGCCGAGATCGCGCCATCCAGCTGCCGGCCGCCATGATTGGAAACGACAATCGCATCGGCGCCGTGGCTCACCGCCAGCGCAGCATCTTCGGGATGCAACATGCCCTTCACGATCAGCGGCCCCGGCCACAGCGAACGCACCCACGCCAGCCGATCCCAATCAGCGCTGGAATCGAAATTGCGCGCAATCCAGCCGAGATAGTCGGAAAGCGGTGCCTTGGCCCCCACCAGCCCGGTGAGATTGCCCATCGCGATTGGGCCACCGAGCAGCCCGACATCAATCGCCCAGCCCGGCCGTGCCGCCACCTGCGCGGCGCGGTGCAGCATGCCGGCCAGCCCCGGCGCGCCAGTGAGGCTGGAGCGGACATCGCGGTAACGCGCACCGGGCGTCGGCAGATCGACGGTGAGCACCAGCGCCAGGCTGCCTTGCGCCCTGGCCTCTGCGATCATGGCTTCGTTGGCGGCCTTGTCCTTCGTGAGATAAAGCTGGAACCAGGGAGCCGCGCCGCCGCCTTGCGTCACTTCGGCCAGCGAACATACTGAAACAGTTGACAGCGCCATCGGGATGCCCGTGTCTCGCGCAGCGCGCCACGCCTGCACCTCACCGCGCCGCGCATGCAGCCCGCCCAGCCCTACGGGCGCAAGGATCACTGGCATCGCCAGCTCCTGCCCCAGCAATTTCACTCGCGTCTCTATGCGCGACACATCCACCAGCACGCGCTGATCAAGCTGAATGGCGGCCAGATCAGCCACGTTGGCTGCCAGCGTGGCTTCCGCATAGCTGCCGCCATCGGTGTAATCGAACAGGAAACGCGGTACCCGCCGCCGGGACGCTGCCCGGTAATCGGCGATGCTGGCCAGCCTCACCGCGCCGCCTTCGCCGCCGTCACCTGATCTTCCACCGATTTCAGCAGCGCCGGCACGTCGTGCACGATGCCATCGCGGATGGTCCAGCGGATGCCGCCTTTCACCACGGTCTTCTGCGTCGCCTCGTCCAGCCGGGCAAAGCCGCTGCCATAGAGCGTCTTCAGATTGTGCAGCGGGTTTTCCGGCACCACAATCAGATCGGCGCGCATGCCCACCCGGATCAGGCCAAAATCCGGCTCACGGCCCTTGGGTTCTTCCAGGGTGCGGGCGCCGTTGATCGTGGCGGCCTGGATCACTTCCAGCGGCGCAAAGCCAGCTTCGCGCAGCAGTTCCAGTTCCAGGATGTAGCCGAAGCCCCAGGTCTGCCAGATGAAACCCGGGTCGCTGCCGGCCGTCACGCGGCCACCCATATTCTTGTAATCATTCACCAATTGCATATATCGCGTGTAAAACCGCCGCCATTCATATTCGCGCTCGCTGGTCCAATCGAAGAAATAGCTGCCGTGGTTGTCGCGGTTCGATTCAAAGAACCCGGTCAGGCTCGGCAACGTGTAGCGATCATGCCATTCCGCCCGCTTGGCGCGCATCAGATCGCGACTGGCGCTGTAGATGTTGAAGGTGGGATCGAACACCACACCGCTGGCTTTCTGCGCCTTCAGATACTCCACCCATTCCGGCCCGCCCGGTTGGTGGATCTGGTTCCAGATCTCGGCGATGCCGCCGAAACGCTTCTGCTCGTCGTTGAAGTTGTAATCAGCCGGCGTGTCCTGCACGCGGCGGCCGTCCAGAAGGCTTTCAAAATGCCCATAAAAATGGGTGATTGTGCCCAGGCCAGCGGCGGCGGCATCGCGGGCGTTGAACTCTGCGATGTTGGGCTGGGAAAGGTGCGCGACGGTTCCCAGACCCAGTTTCTTCGCTTCCGCAATAGCTGCGCGGTCGATCTCCGGGGTCTCATCGCCGCGGTTAAAGAACTTGATGCCGTCGATGCCGGCACTGGCGGCCCAACGCACCCATTCGCGTGCTTTCTCGGGCGTCGTCACCCGCCCGCCCTTCCAGCCGGCGTTGGCACCGCTGCCAAGTGTTTGATAAACATAAAGGCGCGGCGCGATGATCTCGCCAGTTGCCGCCCGCTTGCGCTCGTCAAAAGCGCGGGACACGTCGCCGCCAAAGAAGGACACGCCGCGTACCGTCGTCACCCCGTGCGCCAGCCACAGCCGCCAAGCGTAGCTTGGGTCGTCCATCTTGTCGGGGTCGCCGTTGTGGCCGTGCATGTCCACGAAACCGGGCAGGATGTACATCCCGGTCGCATCGATTTCGCGGGTGGGGTTCTGCGGCGCGCGACCCGTCTTCATCGGCAGGCCTGGGGTACCAGCGCCACGAATATCCGTGATTTTTCCACCATTTATGATGATATCGGACGGGCCGTATGGCGGCCCGCCGTTGCCGGTGATGATGGTCGCGCCCCGGATCACCAGCGTTTCATACGGCCCGGCGGCCATCGCGGTGTCGCGCGGCGGGGTGGGCTTCATCTGGGCATTGGCGCTGCCGGCCAGCAGCCCCAGCGCGATGGCGATCACGGCTTTCATCATTTCTCCCATGTCCTCCGCAGCATAGACGCCCGCGCGCCGCCCCGCTAGGCTGCGGCAATGGATTGGATTGTTCCCGCCGCCATCGGCTATTTCTTCGGCTCGATACCGTTCGGGCTGTTGCTCACGCGGATGATCGGCATCGATATTCGTCAGGTGGGCAGCGGCAATATTGGCACCACCAACGTGCTGCGCACCGGCAACAAGGGGCTGGCGGCCGCCACGCTGCTGCTCGATGCCGGCAAGGGCGCGGCGGCCGTGCTGATTGGGCGCGAACTGGGCGGCGAAGTGGCGGCGGTGGTCGCCGGCACCGCCGCCTTCATCGGCCATTGCTTCCCGGTGTGGCTCAAATTTCGCGGCGGCAAGGGGGTCGCCACCATCCTGGGCATCACCTTTGCTGCAGCACCGCTGGCGGGCGTCATCGCGCTGCTCACCTGGCTCGGCGGCGCGCTCGCCACGCGCTATTCCAGCGTGGGCGGCATGCTCGCCGCCATCGCCTGCCCCTTGGCAGCCTGGGCGGTGCGAGATAATATCGGCTGGGCCATCCATCTGGCACCACTGGCGGCGCTGCTGATCTTCCTGCATCGCGACAATATCGCCCGCTTGGCAAGCGGAACCGAATCCAAGATCGGGCAAAAGGCCAAATGAGCCTGCCCGGTGATGCCGGCAAAGGAACGTTTATCGTTCCTGCTGATGCAATTGCCCGGCTGCGCCTGATCCGCACCGATTCGATTGGCCCGGTCACCTATCGCCAGCTCATCGCCCGCTTTGGCGATGCTGAAACCGCGCTGAAGGCGCTGCCCGATCTCGCCCGGCGCGGCAATCGCAGCCTTACGCTGCATCCCGAATCCGATGCGCTGGCCGAACTCGAAACCGCCACCACATTGGGCGCGCATCTCCTCTTCCTCGGTACCCCCGATTATCCCGCGCTGCTCTCCGGCACCGAAACCGCCCCGCCCGTGCTTTACGCTCGGGGAGAGCTCGCCCTGCTCGATCGGCCCGCGGTGGCCATCGTTGGCGCCCGCAACGCCAGCGCGGCGGGCACGCGCTTTGCCCGGCAACTGGCGATGGATCTGGCAGAGGCGGATTATGTCGTCGTTTCCGGCCTGGCGCGCGGCATCGATGCGGCGGCGCACGCGGCGGCGCTGGATCGCGGCACCATCGCGGTGGTCGCCGGCGGGGTGGATGTCGCCTATCCGCCCGATCACGCCGATCTGATGGCGCGCATTGCGGAAACGGGACTTGTGATCGCCGAACAGCCGCCGGGGATCGAGCCGCAGGCCCGCCATTTCCCGCGCCGCAACCGCATCATCGCAGGATTGAGCGCCGGCACCATCGTGGTGGAAGGCGCGCCCAAATCGGGCAGCCTGATCACGGCGCGCATCGCAGCCGATCTGGGCCGCGAAGTGATGGCCGTGCCCGGCTCCCCGCTCGATCCGCGCGCGCAGGGCTGCAACCTGCTCATCCGCGAAGGCGCCACGCTGATCCAGACGGCGGCGGATGTGCTGGAGGCGCTCTCCACCCTCTCTGGCCAGCCCGCACTGCGTTTCAACGCGGCCGAACCGCTGCCGCTGCCTGATTTTGGTTCCGGCCTGGCCCCCGATGAATCGTGGTACGCTGGCGCTCGCACCGCCATCCTCGCCCTGCTCTCGCCGGCGCCTGTCCACGTGGATGAAATCATCCGCCTCTCCAGGCTCCCCGCCGCCCAGGTGGCGAGCGTGCTGCTCGATCTGGAACTGGAAGGCGGGCTGATCCGGCACGCCGGGGCGCGGGTGGCGCTGGGGTGATCGGCCTTCCCTGCCGGGGGATTGCGCAATGGGCGCCGTATGACATTAGTTGTCACATATGCGGGCACGCGGCTTGGTGCTGCCGATCGGGTGCATAGCCGAAGGATATGGGGTGAAATGGGTTTTGTTCTGCTTCTTGCCCGCCAAAGAACAGGTACAGGTGCTCTGAACACGGCGCTGGAAAAACATCCGAATATCAAATATCTGAATGAAATCTTCAATGAAGATAACGCCAAGCTGGATACAAGTTTTTTCAGATTTTATGAACGACAGGTTCGGATGTATGGGAGGAAGATCATTCCAAACCTGAGATTTGGAATATTCGAACGATATATGAAGGCCATGCGTGCTCGCTATAAAGCAGGCACGATGATCATTGATACGAAATACAACAATCTCCACCATCTCGATGCAAATTGGCGTGGTCCAATTCAATGCCCAACGCTGTTGGAAGAATGCATGAACCGCGATATCCGCATCATGCATCTTACCCGAAGAAATCGCCTGAAAACATTCGTGTCTGGTGCTCTGGCAGACATCAACCGGGTTTGGCATGCATTCGATATTTCAGAAATACACACAAGATCGGCAGTGATTGATCCGAACGCATTGATGAGTTATCTGGATGTAACCGAAAAAGAGGATGAGATTGTTTCGCTGTGGATCAAACATTATCACAAGTTGATCGAGTTTGACTATGCCGATGTCTTTACAAAATCCGGCGAGATGAATGCTGGCATGATACAGAACATCCTTGATTTCCTGGGCGAAGCGCATGTCCCGGGTTTGCAGCCATCGATCTTCAAGCAGGCGCCGGCTGAATTGGCGGAATCGATCGCCAATTTCGATGAAGTGAAACAGGCGCTGCTTGGCACCCGCCACGCGTGGATGTTGACTGATTGACGCGAGGCACGCTCCACGCCCGAAGGCCAGCCCGCGCTCCCCCTGAACGTCGCCGAGCCGCTCCCGCTGCCCGACTACACCCCCGCCCTCACGCCCGATCCGGCTGCCCGCGCGGCGCTGCTCGCCTTGCTCTCCCCCACGGCCGTGCCCATCGACGATCTCATCCGCCTCACCAGGCTGCCCCCCGCGCAAGTGGTGAGCGTGCTGCTGGACCTGGAACTGGAAGGGACGCTGGTCCGCCACGCCGGGGCGCGGGTGGCGTTGGAGTGAGGGGGGACTCCATGAGACAATTTGAGGACCAAACACATCAGGAATCTTGGGTGTTTTTCGTTCTCTTCCAAATTGCCCTTTAAGCTTCTAATTACGTCCAGCCATCAAAACATCGAACACCACATCGGAAAGGTCTTGGCCATCTTTCTTTGGAGGTGGGCCCGCGACCATGCCCGGGCCAGGCATAATGTTGTTCTGCTTCAATCCTTCAAATCCAGAGTCAAGTAATCGCTCGGAAAACTCCCTTTCATGTTCAAATTCGCTAAATACAGAATAGCAGCTCCGCGCGATCCGTGAATAGGTTCCAGCAATGACATCGCAAAGTTGAATTGATGAAGATAGCTTAGAATCTTCTGGTCTTGAAGATGCGATCCGGATCGGAAAGCTGGAATCTCCGGCGTTAGTTTGAACTGAACGGGATGGATTATCCTTGCTTGTTAGTGATTCCCAAAACTCCTTGTCCTTTAAAAAATCGTTCGACTCGTCATATATTAGACTTAGATCGTCGCCCTTTATCTTTCTCCAGTGAAGCAGGCTATCTGTCATTGTATGTAAATGGATTCTATCTTGAAAATATTCGTTATCCATACTATCGATATCTTTCCCAATGTTGTCTATACCTCTTAAGCAGGCATCAAAGAAGAAATGAAGTTCTGTTTTACAATTATCAATTTGTTCTGAAAAGAAAAGCGCCAATTTTTCTAAATTATCTCCACTTGGATCTCGAGAAAAGGTGTACCAGTTTGATATTACGTCAATATAAAGCTGTCTCGAACCGTGGACATGTAGATAGCTAAACGCTTGATTTGTAAATCTTTGGCTATATCTCTGCTTGTAGAAATCGAGTCCGCGCTCTTCAAAATATGGAGCAATTAGATCGCAAGATATACCAGATAGAAGCCAGAAATGCTTATCAACGTTCACAACAAAACAGTCTTCGTGTCGTCTTTTCAATGCCTCCGAAAGCTTTAATAACCCCTCTTTGCCCGATTTTCTCTTCCAGATAGATAAGGATTTGTATTCATTGCCTTGAAATGCTGGGAAGCAATGCCTCAACAATGACTCGGCTTCATCATTGTCGATAATGGTTGAAGCCATTGAAAAGAATGGTTGGTCTCTGTCCAAGAGATTTTTGCCTGTGAAGCCAGACTCGTCAAACCAGATTGGAGTTGGTTTCATATCCACCGATAGGGATGAGCTTCAGGAATTGAAGACTTGAGTTTATCAGACCAGAGAAAATCAAATATCAGCGGTGACTCTACCGTCACACTTTTCCCATTCCAACCAAAAAATCAGCGTAGTTTGTGGAGACCGGCTTGCAGCCCTCTGATGGCCTGCAAATGCTGATTAGTCTTTCTAGCCAGATCCGAACGCTTAAGCCGCCGACACTTCCAAGCTTGCTCACAACGCCGCATCATGTTCCGGCTCGCTCGGTTTGGCCGGATTGCTGCGGGTGCACTTCAGTTTCGTGATAGGCTCCCTGCGACCCCGCACCCCTTGACGCCTCCTCCCAGCGCCCCCCACCCTCGCGCGTACACGTGAGGACCAATATGCAACTCGTTATCGTTGAATCGCCGGCCAAGGCGAAGACCATCAACAAATATCTCGGTAGCAGCTATGAGGTGCTGGCCAGTTTTGGCCATGTGCGTGATCTGCCGGCCCGCGACGGCTCGGTGGACCCCGCCCAGGATTTCGCCATGGCGTGGGAGGTTTCGGCGGATCGTTCCAAGCAGCTCGCCGCCATTCGCGAGGCGGCGAAGCGGGCGGACAGTGTGATCCTGGCGACTGACCCTGATCGCGAGGGGGAGGCGATCAGCTGGCATTTGCTGGAATGGCTGAAAGACAAGCGCGCGCTGCCCAAGGGCGGGGCAAGCCGGGTGACGTTCAATGAAATCACCAAGGCGGCTGTCACCAAGGCCATGCAGGCGCCGCGTGATCTCGATCAGCCGTTGATCGATGCCTATCTGGCGCGGCGCGCGCTGGATTATCTGGTGGGCTTCACGCTTTCCCCGGTGCTGTGGCGCAAGCTGCCCGGCGCCAAGAGCGCGGGCCGCGTGCAATCGGTGGCGCTGCGCCTGGTGGTGGAGCGCGAGCGCGAGATCGAAGCGCATGTGGCGCGCGAATATTGGCGCGTCGAAGCCGAGATGATTGCCCCCAATGGCGCCACCTTCCGGGCAAGGCTGGCGGTGCTGGACGGCAAGAAACTGGCGCAATTCGATCTGGACAATGCTGCAGCCAATGCTGCGCGGGAAGCCATTGAGAAAAATGGCTTTACGGTTCGCACGGTAGAGACCAAACCGGTGAGCCGCAATCCGGCGCCGCCGTTCACCACATCGACCCTGCAACAGGAAGCATCGCGCCGGTTGGGCTTCAGCGCCAGCCACACCATGCGGGTGGCGCAGAACCTGTATGAAGATGGCCACATCACCTATATGCGGACCGACGGCGTGCAGATCGCCGGCGAAGCCATGGCCGCCGTGCGCGACATGATCGCCCGCGATTATGGCAGCAAGCCCGAGGTGCTGCCGGAAAAGCCGCGATTCTATGCGACCAAGGCGAAGAATGCCCAGGAAGCGCACGAGGCGATTCGACCCACCGATTTCTCGCGCCGGCCCGGCCGGGCGGATACGGATGCGGATCGGTTGTATGCGCTGATCTGGAACCGGACTGTGGCGAGCCAGATGGCCAGCGCCCGGCTGGAGCGCACCACGGTTGATCTGTTCGATGATGATGGTCGCCACGGCCTGAAGGCCACCGGGCAGGTGGTGATCACGCCGGGTTTCCTGACGCTCTACACCGAAGGGCGCGACGAACCCGCCGAGGATGATGAAGACGGTGCCCGCCTGCCGCGCCTGGCCGGCGGAGATCGTTGCGCGTCCAAAACCGTGGAGGCGATCCAGAGTTTCACCGAACCGCCCGCGCGCTTTTCGGAAGCCACGCTGGTGAAGAAGCTGGAGGAGCTCGGCATCGGGCGGCCCTCCACCTATGCCAGCACGCTGCAAACGCTGCGCGACCGCGCCTATGTGCGGGTGGAGAAGAATCGCTTCTTTGCCGAGGAAAAGGGCCGGCTGGTCACGGCGTTCCTGGAGCGGTTCTTCACGCGATATGTGGAGTATGATTTCACCGCCGGCCTGGAAACGCAGCTGGATGATGTGTCGGCCGGCGATGCCAGTTACCTGGAATTGCTGCGGGCGTTCTGGGCGGATTTCCAGCCGAAAACCGCCGAGATCATGGAGCAGCGGCCATCGGATGTGACCGCCGCGCTGGACGAATATCTGGCGCCGTTCCTGTTTCCGGAAAAGGGCGACGGGGTGGATCCGCGCCTTTGCCCGAAGTGCGCGGCGGGGCGGCTGAGCCTCAAGACCGGGCGGTTCGGGGCGTTCGTGGCGTGCTCCAACTATCCGGAATGCAAATATACGCGGCCGTTTGCCAGCGAAGGCGGGGCGAATGATGGCCCGATGGACCTGGGCAATGATCCGGAAACCGGCGAAGCGATCAGTGTGCGCACCGGTCGTTTTGGGCGGTTCGTGCAGCGCGGTGAGGGCGAGAAACCGGCCCGCGCCTCTATCCCCAAGGATGTGAGCATCACCGGGCCGGAAGATATCGAGTGGGCAATCAAGCTGCTCAACCTGCCGCGCACCATCGGGCCGCATCCGGAAACCGGCGAACCGATCACGGCGAGCATCGGCCGTTATGGGCCGTATCTGGCGCACAACGGAGCCTATGGCCGGCTGTCCAACACGGCCGAAGTGTTTGAAACCGGCATGAACGCCGCCGTGGTGAAACTTGCCGAAGCGGCTGCCGCAAAAGCCGCTGGCGGCCGCCCCCAGCGCGGGGCAGCAACCGCGCTGGCCGAACTGGGCGCGCATCCGGAATCAGGCGCAAACGTGCGCGTGCTGGCCGGGCGTTATGGGCCGTATGTGAGCGATGGCACCACGAACGCAACCCTGCCCAAGGGTGCGGAGCCGACAGCCGTGATGCTGGACGAAGCCGTGGCCCTGCTGGCGGCCCGCGCGGCGGCAGCGCCGGCCAAGAAGGGCAAGAAGGCCCCGGCGAAGAAGGCGGCCGCCAAGAAGCCAGCGGCAAAGAAGAAGGCGCCCGCGAAAGCGAAAGCGAAGTAAGGGAGGCTCCGGCGGGCAGGGGCTGAGCCCCTGCACCCGCTTTCGATTTTGGGCGGCGCTGGTTCGAAGCGCATTGTCATGCTGGCGCAGGCCAGCATCCATGGTGCTGCCAGGATTTCCGCTCTTGCCCGCGATGGCGCTATGAATGCTGGCCTGCGCCAGCATGACAAGTGTTGTTGGTTGGGGGACGCCCTAAAGCAAACGGGTGCAGGGTCCGCGACCCTGCCCGCCGGAGGCAACCCCTTCTTCTTACAGGATATACTTCGACAAATCCCGGTTCCCCGCGATGTCGCCCAGTTCGCGGGTCACCATGGCCGCGTCCACCGTCACCGTATCGCCGCACCGCTCGCTGGCGTCGAAGCTGACGGATTCGAGCAGTTTTTCCATCACCGTGTGCAGCCGGCGAGCGCCGATGTTTTCCACGCTTTCGTTCACCTGAGCGGCGGTGCGGGCGACGGCGTCGATGCCGTCGGGCGTGATCGTCAGCGTCACGCCTTCGGTGGCGAGCAGGGCGGCATACTGGCGGATCAGGCTGGCGTCGGTGTCGGAGAGGATGCGGCGGAAATCGTCTTCGGTCAGGCCTTTCAGTTCCACGCGGATCGGCAGGCGGCCTTGCAGTTCGGGCAGCAGATCGGATGGTTTGGCGACGTGGAAGGCGCCGGATGCGATGAACAGCACGTGGTCGGTTTTGACCGGGCCGTATTTGGTGGCGACGGTGGTGCCTTCGATCAGGGGCAGCAGATCGCGCTGCACGCCTTCGCGGGAAACGCTGCCGCCGCGCACGTCACTCACCGCGATCTTGTCCACCTCATCCAGGAACACGATGCCGTTGGCTTCGGCGTTGCGCACGGCTTCGCGCTGGATCTCCTCGTCATCGAGGCGCTTGTCCGACTCTTCGGCCAGCAGCGCCTCCCAGGCGGCGTCCACCTTCATCTTGCGGCGTTTGGTGCGGCCGCCCATCGCCTTGGCCATCATGTCCGAAAGGTTGATCATGCCAACTTGGCCGGGCTGCATGCCGGGCATTTCGAAGCTGGGCGGCGTGTCGGCCACTTCGATTTCGACTTCGCGGCCTTTCAGATCGCCGGCATCGAAACGCTGGCGGAAGGCGAGGCGCGTGGCTTCGCTGGCATCCTTGCCCACCAGTGCGTCGAGCAGGCGGGCGAGCGCGGCGTCTTCGGCCTTGTCCTTCACGGCGCTGCGGCGGGTTTCGCGGACGAGGCGGATTGATTCCTCCACCAGATCACGGATGATCGAATCCACGTCGCGGCCGACATAACCAACTTCGGTGAACTTCGTGGCTTCCACCTTGATGAAGGGCGCATTCGCCAATTTGGCCAGCCGCCGGCTGATCTCGGTCTTGCCGCAGCCGGTGGGGCCGATCATCAATATATTCTTGGGCACCACTTCGTCGCGCAGATCGTCGGGCAGCTGCTGCCGGCGCCAGCGGTTGCGCAGGGCCACGGCGACGGCGCGCTTGGCGTCGTCCTGGCCGATGATGTGGCGATCGAGGGCGGCGACGATCTCGCGCGGGGTCAGATCGGCGCTCACAGGGCAATCGCTTCCAAGGTCAGTTCCTCGTTGGTGTACACGCACAGATCGGCGGCAATCTTCATCGCCTTGCGCGCGATGGCTTCGGCGCTGTGATCGGAATCGGCCAGTGCACGGGCGGCGGCGAGTGCGAAATTGCCGCCTGAACCGATGGCCGCGATCCCGCCGACCGGTTCCAGCACATCGCCATTGCCGGTGATCACCAGCGTCACGCTGGCATCCGCGACGATCATCATGGCTTCCAGCCGGCGCAGATAGCGATCAGTGCGCCAATCCTTGGCCAGTTCAACGGCAGCGCGCATCAACTGGCCGGGGTGGCGCTCCAGCTTGGCTTCCAGCCGTTCGAACAGGGTGAAGGCATCGGCGGTGGCGCCGGCGAACCCGCCAATCACATCGCCCTTGAGGCCGAGCCGGCGCACCTTCTTGGCATTGGGCTTCATCACCGTCTGCCCCATCGTCACCTGGCCATCGCCGGCAACGACGACCTGCCCGCCCTTGCGGACGGAAACGATGGTGGTGCCGTGAAATTGGGGAAGTTCGCTCATCGCAGGTGCCTCTTGTTGGACCTCATGTAGGACGCGGCCGCGAAAGTGAAAGGGGGTGGGGACAGGCGCGGCAATTGCGGCTATGGTGATTTCAGGGTCGGCGCGACAACCGGGGGGTATACCGCCGTGCTGCATTATCTTGATGTGATGATCGGGTTTGCCTTCACCATGCTGGTCATCAGCCTGGCGGTGACGGCGATGGTGCAGGCCGTGCCGATCTACATGCGCAACCTGAAGGGTGAGGCGCTGGAGCGCGGCCTGACCGATCTGATGGTGCGGGTGCTGCCCGGGCTGGAAAGCCATGCCAAGGTGATTGTCGATCACATTCTGCGCGATCCGTTGCTGTCCCCGCCGCGCAGTGGCGTGACCAGCTGGATCTTGCGGGCACAATCGGGCGGCAAGGAAGCGCCGCGTTCGCGCAGCGGCGTGGTGCAGCGCGAGGAATTTGTGCGGCTGCTGCTGGATTTCATGGCCAAGGATGATGAGCCGGGCGAGTTGCAGGCGGTGAAAGATGCCCGCGCCGAAATCAAGGCCATGATGGAAAAACTGGACCTGACCGATCCCAAGGCCCTGTTGCTGCAGATCCGCACCCGCATTGCGGAACTGGAACTGCAAAACCCCGGGTGGTCGAGCAGCCAGCGGGCCAGCAAGGCCATTCTCGAGGCGTTCATGGCCGGGCCGGGCAAGGATTTCATGGCCAAACTGGTTGGCTGGTTCGATCAGACCATCGATCGGGTGGACGCCGCCTACACCGCGCGCGTGCGGATATGGACAGCGATGTTCAGCATCGCGCTGGTGGTGGTGCTGCATCTGGATACGTTCGCGCTTATGGCGCGGCTGAACGCCGATAGCGCGCTGCGCGACAAGGTGGTGGCATCGGCCGTGAGCGCGATGGAAAAGGGCCAGTTCGCGCCGCCGCCCGCCGGCGGTAGCGTCAACGAGGCGCAGGCGCTGGCCTGTGCCCGCACCCATCTCGCCACCCCAGGTGCCGCGCGCGGCCTGGATGCCTACGCTGATTGCATGGGCTTGGCCGAGGCGACCAGGCTGGAACTCGTCTCATGGCCGAATGATCTGGACGCCTGGGCCAGCCGCTGGCAGCCGTTCAGCTTTGCGCTGCTGCTGCAGTTGCTGGGCATGAGCCTGTCCATCTCCCTGCTCTCGCTGGGCGCGCCTTTCTGGTACGCCACCCTCTCCAACCTCATCAAGCTGCGCTCCACCATGTCGCAGAAAGACGAGGCAGCACGAGTGGAACGGCAAACAACGCAGGCCGGTTAGGGGCGGCGGGCCGACGCATGCAGGCGGGCAAACTTGCTGCCGATGCCGCTTTGCTCTAGGCGCTGCGCCCAAGGAGCAGGCTCATGACAGCGCGCACGGCAAGCATTTCCCGCGTGACCAAGGAAACCCAGGTCGAGGTGCATGTGAACCTTGACGGCAGCGGCACGTACGATGTGTCGACCGGCATCGGTTTCCTCGATCACATGCTGGAGCAATTGTCCCGCCACAGCCTGATCGATCTGACCGTGAAGACCGTGGGCGATCTCCACATCGATGGCCACCACACCACGGAAGACACCGGCATCGCGCTGGGCGAAGCCGTGGCCAAGGCGCTGGGCGATCGCCGCGGCATCACGCGTTATGGCGATGCGCTGATCCCGATGGATGAAACGCTCACCCGGGTGGCGCTCGACATTTCGGGGCGGCCGTACCTGGTGTGGCGCACGTCGTTCAGCCAGCCCAAGCTGGGCACGCTGGATACCGAGATGTTCAAGGAATTCTTCGCGGCCTTTGCCGGTTCGGCGGGCATCACGCTGCACATCGAGACTCTGTACGGGGTGAACAATCACCACATCGGTGAAAGCTGCTTCAAGGGCGTGGCGCGGGCGCTGCGCGCGGCGGTGGCGATTGATCCGCGCAAGAGCGATGCGATTCCGTCGACCAAGGGTACGCTTGGCGGTGCCTGACACGGTTGCGCTGGTTGATTATGGGGCCGGCAATCTGCGTTCCGCGGCGCGGGCGCTGGAGCGGGCGGGTGCGCGCGTGGTCGTTACCGATGATCCGGCAGTGATTGCCGGGGCGGTACGCATCGTGCTGCCGGGTGTGGGCGCCTTTGCGCAGTGCATCAATCAGCTGCGCGAGAAGACCGGCATCGAGGCAGCGCTGAATGAGGCGGTGAACCAGCGCGGCGTGCCGTTCCTGGGCATCTGTGTCGGCATGCAGTTGCTGGCCAGCGAGGGCCATGAGCATGGTGTGCAAAAGGGGCTGGGCTGGCTGCCGGGCGTTGTGGATCGCCTGCAGCCGTCTGATCCGGCGCTGAAGATTCCCCACATGGGCTGGAATCGGGTCGATGCCGTGAACGGCGCCGATGTGCCGTCGGGCGATGCCTATTTCGTGCACTCATACGCCTTCACGCCCAATGATCCGGCCGACGTGCAGGCGGTGAGTGATCACGGCGGGCGCTTTGCCGCCATCGTCAAGCGCGGGCACATCACCGGCGTGCAGTTCCACCCGGAAAAGAGCCAGGCCTATGGGCTGGCATTCCTCTCCAATTGGCTCAAATCATGATCATTTTCCCGGCGATCGATCTGAAGGGCGGCCAATGCGTTCGCCTGGCGGAAGGCGACATGAACCGCGCCACGGTGTATGCTGATGATCCTTCGGCGCAGGCCGCGTTATTCCGGGCGGCCGGCGCGACGCATCTGCATGTCGTCGATCTGGATGGCGCGTTTGCCGGTGACAGCCGCAACGCCGATGGCGTCAAGGCGGCGCTGTCCGGCTTTGGCGGCGGCAAGGTGCAGGTGGGCGGCGGTATCCGCACGGCGGCGCACGCGGAAGGCTGGCTGGCCGCCGGTGTGTGGCGCGTGGTGATGGGCACGGCGGCGCTGGAAAATCCCGATCTGGTTCGCGGGCTGGCAAAGGATCATCCCGGCACGATTGTCGTTGCCGTGGATGCCCGCGATGGCATGGTGGCCACCCGCGGCTGGGCTGATGTGTCGACGCTGCCGGTGGCCGATCTGGCCAAGCGCTTCGAAGATGCCGGCGTGGCCGCCGTGCTGTTCACCGATGTCGGCCGCGATGGCATGCTGAAGGGCGTGAATGTCGAGGCGACGGCTGGGCTGGCGGCGGCGACTTCGCTGCCCGTGATTGCGTCTGGGGGCGTGGCTTCCATCGCCGATATTCACGCGCTGATTGGCAAGCCCGGCATCGAAGGCGTCATCACCGGCCGCGCGCTCTATGATGGCCGGCTCGATCTGGCCGAGGCCATACGGGTCGCGCAATGACGCTGGCCGTCCGCATCATCCCCTGCCTCGATGTCGCCAATGGCCGCGTGGTCAAGGGCGTCAACTTCGTCGCCCTGCGCGATGCCGGCGATCCGGTGCAGGCGGCTGCGGCCTATGATGCGGCCGGCGCGGACGAATTGTGCTTCCTCGACATCACCGCCAGCCACGAAAACCGCGGCACCCTGCTCGATATCGTCGAGCGCACCGCCGATCAGTGCTTCATGCCGCTGACCGTAGGCGGCGGCGTGCGTTCGGTGGAGGATGCCCGTGCGCTGCTGCTGGCCGGCGCGGACAAGGTGGCGGTGAACAGCGCCGCCGTCGCCCGCCCTGCCTTGATCGGCGAATTGGCCATGCGGTTCGGCGAACAATGCGTGGTCGTCGCCGTGGACGCCAAGGCGGTCGCCCCCGGCAAGTGGGAAATCTTCACCCACGGCGGCCGCAAGGCGACCGGCATTGACGCCGTGGCCTATGCCATCGAAGCCGCCAAGCTGGGCGCCGGTGAAATCCTGCTCACCTCCATGGACCGCGACGGCACCAAGGCTGGTTACGATCTGGCCCTCACCCGCACCATCGCCGATGCCGTACCCGTGCCGGTGGTCGCATCTGGCGGCGTCGGCACCGTCGCCGATCTTGTCAGCGGGGTGCGCGACGGCCATGCTTCGGCGGTGCTGGCCGCCTCCATCTTCCATTTCGGCGAAGTGACCATCGGCGAAGCGCGCGCGGCCTTGGCTGCGGCTGGCCTGCCAGTGCGAGAGGTGTTTCATGGAGCGCTTTGATCAACTGCTCGCCACCATCATCGAACGGCGCAGCGGCGATCCCGCCACCTCCTACGTCGCCAAACTCACCGCCAAGGGCCGTGCCAAGATGGCTCAGAAGCTGGGCGAGGAAGCCGTGGAACTGGTGATCGCCGCGATGAGCGACGACCAGGCCGGGTTGGTGAGCGAAAGCGCCGATCTGATGTTCCATTTGGCTGTCCTGCTGGCCGATGCCGGGCTGTCGTTCGACGATGTGCGCGCCGAGCTGGCACGCCGTGAGGGTGTTTCGGGGATCGACGAGAAGGCCAAGAGGTCGACGTAAGGGGGCCTCCGGCGGGCAGGGGCTGAGCCCCTGCACCCACTTTCGTTTTTGGCCGATTCTCAATTTTCAAGCGCATGTCATGCTGGTGCAAGCCAGCATCCATCTTGCAATCGCGGGTAATAGCTGAAGCCCTGGCGCAGCCGTGGATGCTGGCCTGCGCCAGCATGACAAACGCTATTGTTGAGGGGCTTTCCTAAAACCAACGGGTGCAGGGACTGCGTCCCTGCCCGCCGGAGGCCCCCTTCCTTCTCACGCAATCCGGCTGAACGCCTTCAATCGTCTCGCCGTCGCCTGCGCCGTTGCTGCGTCGCCCTTGGCCAGCACGGCCGCCAGTTCCAGCCCCTGGCGCTTCAGCAGGGCTTCAAAGCCATCCTGTGCGGGCAGCCCTTCCAGCCCTTTCAGCAGTCCGGCGGCGCGCGCGGCGTTACCGGCGTCGAGATCGAGCAGGGTGATGGCGAAGAACACGCGGGTGGAGGGCAGGCCAGGCGCCAGTTTCAACGCCTGAGCGTAGCAACGCTCCATTTCGGATTTCTTCGCGCCCAGGGCCGTGCCGGCCAGGAAGCTGCCAACGGTGGCGACGGCGCCGCCGTGCCAGCCGCCCAATGCGCCCCACACCAGGCTGTTGTCCGGGTGGACGGCGCGGATGGCTTCGAAACGGCGGCGGGTTTCCTTGGCCAGGCCGATGCCGCGGGTGAGCTGGGCGCGATAGGCGATGGCGATTGCCTTTTGCAGCTGGGCCTCCACATTGGTGGGGGCGCGGGCGAGCGCGGTGTCGAAATCCCGCTCGGCCGCAGCGACAAGTGCCAACGCGCGTTCCTTGTTGTCGGTCTGGTAACCAGCGATGGACAATTGCGCGCGACCGGCGAGCACCAGGCTTTCCACGCTGTTTTCCGCCCGGCCGTCGCGCACGGTGGCCGCCCAGTTGCCGGCGCGGAATTCATCAACGGCGGCGGCGTGGGCAGGACTTGGGGCCGGGGCGGCCAGCAGCAGCATCAGGGCGGCGAACGTCTTGGTCATACTGTTTCCCGCTTGGAGAGGCTGAACTTGTCGGCGATACTTGGCCGTTCATGCCAGAACGGCAGATGAATCCCAGCACGCGGAGATGACGCAGATGAGCGATTTTTCGGGCAAGTCGGTGATGGTGCTTGGCGGCAGCCGGGGCATCGGGGCGGCCATCGTGCGCCATTTCGCGGCGGCGGGTGCAAAGGTCAGCTTCAGCTATTCCGGTTCGTCCGATGCAGCGGCAGCAGTGGCAGCTGAAACCGGCGCCACGGCGGTGAAGGCGGACAGTGCCAACCGTGACGAACTGATCGCCGCCGTGGCGGCGGCCGGCGCGCTCGACATCATGGTGATCAACGCCGGCGTGGCGATGATGGGCGATCCGCTGACGATGGACGCAGACGCGGTGGACCGGCTGATCGATATCAACGTGCGCGCGGTGTACTTCGCCGGGGTGGAGGCCGGCCGGCAGATGCACGACAATGGCCGCATCATCATCATCGGTTCGGTGAACGGCGATCGGGTGCAGATGCCGGGCACCACTGCCTATGCGCTCTCCAAATCTGCCGTGCAGGGCATCGGCCGCGGCCTGGCCCGCGATTTCGGCAGCCGGGGCATCACCGTGAACGTGGTGCAGCCCGGCCCGGTCGATACCGACATGAACCCGGTCGCCGGCCCGCTGGCGCCGCTGATGCACTCGATGATGGCTATCAAACGCCACGCCCACGCCGATGAAGTAGCGGCACTGGTCCTGTATCTGGCCAACCCGGCCGCCGCGATGATCACGGGGACAACGCAGACGATTGATGGTGGGATCGGGATTTAGGAAATTATTGCCTCCGGCGGGCAGGGCCTGAGGCGCTGCACCCACTTTTGTTTTTTGGGCGGTGCTTGACGGAGGGGACTGGAGAGCGCGATAAGGGCTGAACTAATCAAAAGGCCCTAAAGTGACGATTCAGGTCCCGATCACCGAAACAGGGCGCATGAATCTGCCGGCGTCCTTGCGCAAACGGCTCGGCCTGTCGGGCGGCGGCACCGTGTTTCTGGAGGAAACGGCGGACGGCGTCGTGCTGCGCACCGCCGCCCAGGCCGTCGCCCGCGCGCAGGAGCTGGCGCGGCGCTACACCGAAGGCAAAGGCGGCAGCGCCGAGTTTCTGGCCAATCGCCGGGCCGATAGCGGCGAGTGACAGCCGGCCCGATCCTCGACGCCTCGGCGCTGATCGCCCTGCTGAAGGCCGAACAGGGCGCGGAGATGGTGGCCGCAGCCGTCGGCGATGCCCGCATGAGCATTGTCAATCACGCCGAAGTCATCAGCCACTTCGCCCATCTCGGCATGCCGGCAGACGCCATCGACGCCATGCTCGGCCCGCTGCCGATCACGATGGTCCCCGCCGATGCCACCCTCGCCCGCGCCGCCGGCCACCTGCGCGCGCTCACCGCCGGCGCCGGCCTGTCGCTGGGTGACCGATTCTGTCTGGCGCTGGCCCGGCATGAAGGCCGCCCCGCATGGACGGCTGACCGGGCTTGGCTGGACGTGGCGGAAGCGGTGGGCGTTGAGGTCGTGCTGATCCGGTAGGTTGCCCGTGGTTGGCAGACTTGAGGTGGAAACGGGAACTTCCCCCTTATTCCTTCAGCGCCGCCTCGAGTTCGCTCGCGACCGTGTCTAGCTTACTGGTGTCGAGAGCGGTGACATCAGAGGCTCCTCCGCCGATACTGTAGGAGAAGGCATACCACTCCTCGTTTGCTCCTTGCAGGATGACAAGCTCGGACCCGTCGCGCTTTCCTCGCACGCCATAGCTACCAGCGATCGCATCGTTGCAGCGGATTTCCTCAAAATTGTGCCTGTTAGCCAAGACCCGCAAGACTGTTGAACAAAAGTCCCGAGGGCGCGACGGTAAAGACGGTTTAGTCTCCCAATACGGCTTTGGAGCAGGTGCTGATGGGAGTTTCGGCTCCTGACATCCCAGTAGTGCCAGTGCGAAGAATGAGACGGATTGGTTGAGCGCGCGCGCGGACATCAGGCATGCGTTACCATTAAAAGGCAGTGTTCGGAATGAGGTCATAAACGAACACCTGCCCAAAACGAGCGCCCTCGAAATCGAAATGGGTGCAGGGGCCTTGCCCCTGCCCGCCGGAGGCAGAGAAGTCGTCAGCCCTGCGTCAGCGCATCCGCAATCAACGCCCGGCTTTGGGCCAGACCATAAAGCGCGATGAAGCCGCCCATGCGGGGACCGTTCTGGCTGCCGATGAGGATTTCGTAGAGCGCCTTGAACCAGTCGCGCAGGTTTTCGTAGCCGGCGGCTTTGCCGGCTTCGTAGACTTCGAACTGGTAGGCTTCGGCGTCGGCGTCGGCGTCTTCGCCCACGGCCGCCAGACGCGCGTCGAGGTCGCGCAGGGCGGCGGCTTCGGTTTCGGTCGGCGCGCGGCGCTTCAGGCCGGGGACGACGAAATCGCGCGCGTAGGCGGCGGCGTGGTGGACCAGCCGGTCGAGCATCGGGTGGGTTTGTGGGGACGAGCCGGGCGCATAGCGCTTCACGAAGCCCCACAGTCGCGCCGGATCGTCGGTGGCGGCGACGGAGGCCAGGTTAAGCAACAATGAGAAGCTCACCGGCAGCGCGTGGGACGGCGGCTTGCCTTCGTGGATATGGTGCACCGGGTTGCCGAGCTGCTGTTCCAGCGGCTGTTCGGGATAACGGCTGAGGAAATCGGCATAATCCTCGATGGCGCGAGGAATCACGTCGTAATGCAGGCGCTTGGCCTTGCGCGGGCTCTGGAACATGTAGAGCGCCAGGCTTTCGGGCGGGCCGTAGTCCAGCCATTGCTCGATGGTCAGGCCGTTGCCCTTGGACTTGCTGATCTTGGCGCCTTCGCCATCCAGAAACAGCTCGTAATTGAAGCCGGCGGGCGGGTTGCCGCCCAGCGCGCGGACGATCTTGCCGGAGAGCATCACCGAATCAATCAGATCCTTGCCGGCCATTTCATAATCGACGCCCAGTGCCAGCCAGCGCATCGCCCAATCCACCTTCCACTGCAGCTTGCAATGGCCGCCAGTGACGGGAACGGTGACGGTGTCGTTGGTGCCGGGGCGGACGTAGGAGACGGTGCCGGCCGCCACGTCGCGCGCCACGATGGGCACCTGCAGAACATGGCCGGAGACGGGATCGACCGGCAGGAACGGCGAATAGCTGGCTTGGCGTTCGGGGCCCAATGTCGGCAAAATGATGCCAGTGACGGTGTCGTAGTTGGCCAATATCTTCAGCAGTGTCGCATCGAACATGCCGCTGGCGTAGCATTCGGTGGAGGACAGAAACTCGTAATCGAAGCCGAACGAATCGAGGAAAGCACGCAGGCGGGCGTTGTTGTGGGCGCCAAAGCTGCTGTGCGTGCCGAACGGGTCGCGCACCTGGGTCAGCGGCTTGCCCAGGTCTTCGCGCAGCATTTCCGGGTTGGGAATGCCGTCCGGCACCTTGCGCAGCCCGTCCATGTCGTCGGAAAAGGCGATCAGGCGCGTCTTCACGCCGGGCACCAGCGCTTCGAAGGCGCGGCGGACCATGGTGGTGCGCACCACTTCGCCAAAGGTGCCGATGTGCGGCAAGCCCGACGGGCCATAACCGGTTTCAAAGATCACCGCGTGGCCTTCCGGCACGCCGTTCGGATAGCGCGCCAGAACCTTGCGGGCTTCCTCGAACGGCCAGGCCTTGTTCTCAAGGGCGGCGGCTTGCAGGGTTTCGGTGGTGATGGTCATGGCTTTTGGCTATCGGTTGGGTTCGGCCTTCCTCTGGCGACTGAACTTCATGAGTGCAACTGAATCCCGCGATGCGCCGTTGGCGATCCCGGCGCTGGTGGCCAGCCATGCCGGGGTGTGGATCGCCGCGCCGGATGGCAGCGTGCGCGGTGTGGGGCGCGGCGAGGCGATGGCGCGGGCGGGGGATAGCCCGCACCTGCTGCTGAATGCGCCCGTCACGGCGAGCCGGCTGGGCATTGGCGAATTGTCGGGCCTCGATCTGCTGGAATTGTTCGCTTTCCTGCATCCGGCGCGCTTTGCCGTGCCGACGGCGCATGGGCTGGCGGCGGCGCTGGGCATTGGACCGCCGAAGGGGGAGAGTGACGCCGGGTTCCTGCAACGCGCGGCTGGGGCGTTGCTGGCGGTGGCAGCGCAGCCCGACTGGCCGGAGCGCCACGGCGCGTGGACGTCATTGCAAAGCCTGTCCCGCCAGCGTTGGGCCTGGGCGCCGCATCTGGCAAAGTTGATCGAAAAGCCGCGCGCGCCCGAACGCCATGTGTTTCAGCTGCTGCCCAAGTGGGAGGAGGCGCCGCCTCGCCCTACGTCGCGCGTGGTCGCGATGGACGAAGGCGCGGTGACCGCGGAACTGGCGCGACTGGTGGGCAACGGCGCGGAACAGCGTGATGGCCAGCGCGATTATGCGAAGTCATCTGCCGCCGCCTTTGCCCCGCGCGATGCCAGTGGCGCCCCGCAGATGATGCTGGCCGAAGCCGGGACGGGGATTGGCAAGACGCTTGGTTATCTGGCGCCAGCGGCGCTGTGGGCGCGAGAAGCGCAAGGGACCGTGTGGGTGGCGACCTTTACCAAAGCTCTGCAGCGCCAATTGGATGCCGAAACGGCGAGGGTGTGGCCCGATCCGGTCGAGCGCCGCGCCAAGGTGGTGGTGCGCAAGGGCCGTGAGAATTATCTGTGTCTGCTCAACCTGGAAGACGCGGTGCAGGGCGGCTTTGGCGGGCGCGCGGCGGTGTTTGCCCGGCTGGCCGAACGCTGGGCCGAATATACCCGCGATGGCGACATGGTGGGCGGCGATCTGCCCGGCTGGCTGCCGCCGCTGTTTGGCCGCACCAGCTTTGCCGGGCTCACCGATCGGCGAGGCGAGTGCATCTATGCCGCCTGCCCGCATTATCGCAGCTGCTTTATCGAACGCGCCACGCGCGCCAGTGCCCAGGCCGATCTGGTGATCGCCAATCACGCGCTGGTGATGATCAACGCAGCGCGCGGCCGGGCGGAAGGCAGCGGCCTCACCCGGATGGTGTTTGATGAAGGCCACCACCTGTTTGATGCCGCCGATGCGACCTTTGCCGTGGCGTTGACCGGCCGCGAGGCGGTGGAATTGAAGAACTGGCTGCTCGGCCCGGAACGCGCGGCCGGGCGCGGCCGGCGGCGGGGGCTGGCGGCGCGGCTGGCTGATGCGATCAGCTATGATGATGAAGCGGCCCAGGCGGTTGAGCGTATTGCGGCGGCGGCGCGCCATTTGCCCGGGGAAGGCTGGTTGGGCCGGGTGGGCATGGATGATCCAGAAGGTCCGCTGGAAGGCCTGTTCGCTGCGGTGCGCGGCCAAGTGCTGGCGCGGGCGGAAGAGGCCGATCATGGTTATGGCCTCGAAACCGAAGTCGCCGAAGTGTTGCCCCGGCTGGTGGAAGCGGCTGCGGCGGCCAGTGCGGCATTTGGCGCGATGGTGACGCCGATGGCGCAGCTGGAAGGCCGGCTGGCGCTGCTGCTGGAGGATCCGCCCGACTGGCTGGATGGCGGGGCGCGGGCGCGGGTGGAAGGCGCGCGCGCCGGATTGACGTTGCGGGCGCAATTGCTGGGCGCGTGGCAGCAACTGCTGGCGCGACTGGGCGGGCCGGCCGACCCGGATTTCATCGACTGGCTGGAACTGGCGCGCGCCGAAGGGCGGCTTCTGGATGTGGGCATTCAGCGCCGCTGGCTCGATCCGATGCGGCCTTTTGCCGGCGCGGTGCTGGAACCGGCGCATGGCGTGTTGGTGACCTCGGCCACGTTGCGGTCGCGGCCCGATGCGTTGGCGGATGATTGGCGCGATGCCGAAACCCGCACCGGAGCGGCGCGGCTGCCGCGCCCGGCCAAGCATTTCGCGGCATCAAGCCCGTTCGATTATGCGGCGCAAGCCCGCGTGCTGATCGTCACCGATGTGAAGCCCCGCGACATCGCTGCGCTGGCGCACGCCTATCGCATGCTGATCGAGGCGGCGGGCGGCGGCACACTGGGGCTGTTCACGGCGATCGCGAGACTGCGAGCGGTGCACGCAAGGCTGGCGGATCCGTTGGCGCGCGCTGGCCTGCCGCTTTATGCCCAGCATGTTGATCCCATCGACACGGCAACGCTGGTCGATATCTTCCGCGCCGAACCGGGGGCGAGTTTGCTCGGCACGGATGCGCTGCGCGATGGGGTGGACGTACCAGGCACGTCCTTGCGCCAGGTGATCATGGAAGGCGTGCCGTGGCCGCGTCGCACCGTGCTGCACGCGGCGCGGCGGCTGGCGGGTGGCGGCAACGCCTTTGATGATCGGGTGGTGATGGGCCGGCTGGCGCAGGCGTTCGGCCGGCTCATTCGCCGCGCCGATGATCATGGCCATTTCGTGCTGCTGGGGCCGGCGGTGCCGAGCCGGCTGCTGGGCGCCTTCCCGCCCGGCGTGCCGATCGAGCGCGTTACGCTGGAGGAGGCGGTGCGTTTGGTGAAGGCCGGTGTTCCGGCCTCTGGAATCGCCGCCAGTGATGTGCCAAGCCTTGGCGACAGATGAAGACGCTCACGCTCCTGCGCCACGCCAAGTCCGGCTATGATGATCCGCTGCTGCGGGATTTCGATCGGCCGTTGAACGATCGCGGCCGGCGCGCGGCGATGAAGGTGGGGCAGTGGCTGGGCGCTGCCATCAGGCGCGGCGACATGCCGGATTTCGCGCTGGTCTTTGCCTCGCCCGCCGTCCGGGTGCGCCAGACGATCGAGGGCCTGGAAGCCGGCATGAACCGGCCGCTGGCGCCGGTGTATGAACAGCGCATCTATCTGTCCTCGTCGGCCACGCTCATCGAACTGTGCGCCGGTTTTTCCGACGATTTCAGCGACGCCATGCTGGTTGGCCACAATCCGGGGCTGGAGGATTTGCTGCTGGAACTGGTGCCGCCCGGCGGAAAACTGCGGGCCGAGGCCGAACTGAAATACCCGACAGCGACGCTGGCGCGGCTGGATATCGCCATTGATCGTTGGGCGCAGATCGACGGCGGGCGGGCGGAATTGACGAAGTTCGTGCGGCCGCGCGATCTGGATCCGAGCCTGGGGCCGGACGATTAGAGTTTGAGCACGGCGGCCAACCGCCCGCGCACGGCCCACATGATGACGGCGCCGGCCAGCGGGAAGCCGGCGTGGAGCAGCCAGAACGCTGGCCCGTCCATCGTCTCATAGAATCGGCCCATCCAGCCCGAGGCGGTGCTGCCGATGAACACGGCGAAATTGGTGGCGCCCAGCATCACGCCGGTGATGGCAACGGGCGCCGTGCGCGAAAACAGCGCGTTCACGGTGGGCACCACGAACAGCCAGCCGGTGTTGAGCACGAGGTGGAACATGACCACCCACAGGAACGGCGTCTTGGCCGCCCCCAACAAGAGACCGCTGCCCAGTGCCAGCCAGATGAAGGCGGTCCCCATCAGGGCGAGGCCGATGCCGATCTTGCCCAGTTCACCCGGCTCACGCCCGCGCGCCGCCTGCCAGCGCCATAGCGCCAGCACTGGCGGCACGGCCAGGATCGGCGCCAGGCTGTCGATGGCTTGCAGCCAGGTGACGGGCACTTCCACGCCCAGCACCATGCGATCAAGATGGTCACGCCCCCAAAGCGCATAGACGTTCCACACCTGGCTTTGTGCCAACCAGAACAGGCTGACCAGCAGCATTACCGCCACCAGCGCGGCGATGGTGCGGCCGTCGCCGGGCTGCAGCCGGGCGCTGCGGCGGGCCTCGGGTCCCATGTCGGGCGGCATCAGACGATTACCAGCGAGCAGCACCAGCGTTGCCAGCAGCATGGCGGCGCAGCAGGCGATCAGGCCGTAGCGCCAGGCCACCAGCTCCCCCAGCGGGCCGAGCACCAACGGCCCCAGGAACGCTCCGGTGTTCAACCCGGCGGCCAAAATGGAAAAGGCCGCATCACGGCGGCCATCATCGCGGGCATAAAGATGCCCCGTTTGCGCCAGAATGTTGCAGCGCATGGCGCCGCCGCCGATGGCGCACAGCATCAGCCCGGGCAGGAACAGCGCAGGCAGCACCACCATGGCCATGCCGGTGGTGCAAAGGACGCCGCCCGCGATGGCAGTGACGCGCGGCCCCAGAAAACGATCACCCACCCAGCCGCCGAACAGCGGCGTGAGGAAGAAAGCGCCCAGGTAAAGCCCCATCGTCTGGGTGGCGAGCGCCTGGTTGCTCATCGCGCCGAACATTGCTTCCAGCGCGCTGCGCCAGGCCGTGATGCCGCCAACGCTGCCCATCTGGCCCGGCGTGAACAGCGCATTGGCCATGTAGAGCACGACCAGCGATTGCAGCCCGTAAACGCCCACTGCTAGCAGCGCTTCGGCCACGGTGACGATGATCAGCCCGCGTGGATGGCCAGCAAAGTCTTTGGCGAATTCGCGTGTTTCCCCCATGGCCGGCACCCTGGACGGAGGCCGCGCCACCCGCAAGGGGTGATTAGCGGGGTGCGTCCTCAGCAGCGCGCCGCCGATCGCGCTCGGCGCGACGGGCATCTCGTTCGGCCTGTTCCTCCGCCTTGCGGGCAGCGCGGCCGCGCTTGATGTCGGCCTCTTCCTGGCTTTCGGTGGCGGTGTCGTAGATCACTTCGCCGGCCTTGATCGGGGCGGTGATGATGGTCTTGGCCGCGCTCACCAGGCAGCCGCCGAGCAGCAGGGGGAGTGGAAGCAGAAGCAACGAGCGCAACAACATGGCGTTCCCCTAACCCGGCAATGCTGACTCTTTGATGAAGGCCGATCAGGCCAAGGCTGTTGGCGGCAGCGCCAGCAGCTTCGGGATGGCGGCCTTGAACGGGAAGAAGCCTTTTTTCGCATGAGGCCACGCCACATCGTCCCACGCGCGGCGCAGCCGCACAAGACGCACGCCGTCGGCGGCCAGCGCCGGGGCGAGCGCATCGAGCCGGTCCTTCACCGGGCCGAGTGGGGCATCTGCGGTGATGATCTGCTGCAAACGGTGGCGGGCGGCCCAGTCGCGCATGGCGTCCACGCCGAAGGTCGCGTCCACGCGTTCGGGTTCCAGCCCCAGCCGCGTGGCGGCGCGGCCAACCCCGTCGGCCAGCATCGTCATCGCGACCTGGTGTTTCAGCGGTGCCGGGGTGCCGCCGATATCGGCCGTGGCCGCCAGCGCCACCAGATTACCCGGCAGCGGCAGGGTTTCGAGGCTGGTGTCTTCGGTGGTGACGAACAAGCCGGTGCGGGCGTGGGCGTCGGCGTGCATTACCGGTGCGGGCGGGATCGGCGGCGGAATGATGTCCGCCGGCCACGGCGCAGCTTCGCGTGCCAGTGGCGCATCCACAGCGAACCGCCCGCCCGACAGATCGCGAATCAGATCGGCGCGGGCGAGATAGGTCTTCCCCGCCGTCTGCAGGCCCACCACCCAGCGCCAGCCCAGTGTGTTGCTGGCCGGGCAAGCATCGAGGAGGTGCTTGTAGAAGAACTCTGCGCCGAGCTGCCACGGCAGGCGCAGGGTGAAACACCAGATGCTGGCAAAGCTCATCCGCACATGGTTGTGCAGCCAGCCGGTTTCGGTGAGTTCGTGCACCCAGGCATCGAAACAATCGATGCCGGTGGTGCCGGCGAGTGCCTGTTCATAGCGGCGCTGCCATTTGCCGTCCTCGGCCAGCATCGCTTCCATGCGCACCACATCGGCCTGCCAGCGCGTCCAGATTTCTGGTCGCTGTTGCAGCCAGCCGACCCAATAGGTGCGCCAGCACACTTCCTGAACGAACTTTTCCGCGCCGGTATAGCCGTGGGCAGCAATGGCTGCGGCCGCGACCTCGGCTTCGCTCAGCAGCCGGCGGCGGATGGCGGGGGAGAGCAGCGAGGTGGTCGCCTTGCCCTCTGGCCCGCCATCATGATTGCGCCGCGCGGCATAGGCCCGGCCGGCCAGCGGCACGAAGTCCTTCAGGCGGGCAAGGGCATCGTCGCGAGTGAGAGGGAAGCGCATGAAGGGCGGGATAGCGGCTAAGCCGCCGCAGCGCCCTTGCCGCGATGCCGCAGTGTCAGACCGTGAAGCTTTCCCCGCAGCCGCAGCTGCCCTTGGCATTGGGGTTGTTGAACACGAAGCCGGCGGTGAAATCATCCTCGCGCCAGTCCATGGTGCTGCCGATCAGATACATCAGGCTGCCGCCATCAACGAACAAGGTGCCGCCGGGCGTGTCGATGCGCTCGTCTGCCGGCTTGGCGGCGGTGACGTAGGCCAGATCATAGGCCAGGCCCGAACAGCCGCGGCGCGGGGTGGAAAGGCGCACGCCCACCGCATCAGCCGGGGCGGCAGCGAGGATAGCGGCGATGCGGTTGGAGGCGCCTTCGGTCACAATCAGGGGCGCGGGGCGGGGACGGCGCAGAGTCGTCGTCTGTTCCATCACAACATTCCCATCTCGAGCTTGGCTTCGTCGGTCATCTTGCCGGGGTCCCACGACGGCTCCCAAACCAGATTGACGTCGCAGCTCTGGATGCCGGGTACGGCGCAGACGCGGATTTCGACTTCGCCGGGCATGGATTCGGCCACCGGGCAGGTTGGCGTGGTCAGCGTCATCGTCACCACGGCGTGGCCATTGTCGACCTCGACGCCATAGATCAGGCCAAGATCATAGATGTTCACCGGGATTTCCGGATCGTGGATCTGGCGCAGGGCGGCGACCACTTCATCCACCAGGTCGCTGTTGGCATCGGCAGGGGCCGGTTCGGGCTTCTGCTTGAGGAAGCCATCAAGATAATCCGGCGTGTGGCCACTGGATTCCGCTTCCTGCATGGCGCGGATCGGCGGCGCCTTGGCCACCGGCTTGGCTTCGTTGACTTCTTCGACTTCGAAGGCGCGTTCGCTCATCACTTCACCCCAAAAATACGGGAAACACGGGCAAGCCCATCCACCAGCCGCTCGACATCGCGCGGGCTGGAATAGAGGCCGAAACTGGCACGGGCGGTGGCCGGCACGCCGAGCAGGTTCATCAACGGCTGGGCGCAATGATGCCCGGCGCGGATGGCCACGCCCGCTTCGTCCAATATGGTGCCGATGTCGTGCGGATGCACCCCCTGCATGGTGAAACTGAGGATGCCGGCGCTATCCTCCGGGCCCCACAGGCGGATGCTGTTGAGACCCGAGAGGGCGTCGCGGGCCTGGCGCACCAGCGCGGCTTCGTGGGCGTGGATGCGGTCGAGCCCGATGCTTTCCACATAATCGATGGCGGCGGCCAGGCCGATGACGCCTTCGATGTGCGGTGTGCCGGCTTCGAAGCGGCCTGGGGGCGGGGCATAGGTCGTCTTCTCGAACGTCACCGTTTCGATCATGGCGCCACCACCCTGCCATGGCGGCATGGAAGCGAGGATTTTGGCCCGCGCCCACAGCACACCAATGCCGGTCGGGCCATAGAGCTTGTGGCCCGACAGCACGTAGAAATCACAATCCAGCGCCGCCATGTCGAGAGCGAGGCGCGGCGCGGCCTGGCAGCCATCGACCATCACCAGCGCGCCGGCGGCGTGAGCGGCATCGGCGATGCGGCGCACATCGGCAACGCCGCCGAGCACGTTGGAGACATGGGCGATGCTGACCAGCTTCGTTTGCGGGCCGATCATGGCGATCAGCGCCTCTTCGTCGATGCGGCCATCGTCGGTGAGCGGCGCGACGTCGAGCACGGCGCCCGTCCGCTCACATAGCATCTGCCACGGCACGATATTGCTGTGATGTTCCAGCGCGGAAATCAGGATTCGGTCGCCGGCCTTCAGGCGCTGGCCCCAGCTTTGCGCAACGAGGTTGATGCCCTCAGTCGCGCCGCGCACGAACACCACTTCGTCAGGGCTGGCGGCCCCGATGAAGCGGGCGACGGTGGCGCGGGCTTCCTCGAACCGCAGCGTCATCGTGGCGGAGCGTTCGTAAACCCCGCGATGCACGGTGGCGTAATCCGGGCCGTAGACGCGGGCGATGGCGTCGATCACCGCTTGCGGTTTCTGTGACGTTGCCGCCGTGTCGAGATAGGCCCAATCGCCGGCCAGCCCGGGGAAATCGCCCTTCAGATCGAGCAAGGCAGGCGCGGTCGTCACGGTCACGCTGCCGTCTCCAGCAGGGCGGTGATTTCCGCGTCGAGCGCTTCGGTCGTGGCTTCGTCCAGGCCTTCCAGCGCATCCGACAGGAAGGCGCGGGTCAGCAAGGCGCGGGCCTGGGCGGGCGGCACGCCGCGGCTGGTCATGTAGAACAGCGCGTTGTTGTCGATCTCGCCGATGGCGGCGCCGTGGGCGCATTTCACGTCGTCGGCAAAGATTTCCAGCTCCGGCTTGGCATTGGCCGTCGCACCGCGGTTGAGCAAGATCGCCTTGAACGACTGGCTGGCGTCGGTCTTCTGGCCCTCACGCGCCACGGCGACCTGGCCCAGGTAACTGGTTGTCGCGGTGCCGCCCGCGACGGCACGCACGATCTGGCGGCTGGTGGCATTGGGGCCAACATGGCGGACGGTGGTGACCAGTTCGATGGTCTGCGCGCCGCGGCCGATGAGGATCGCGCCCAACTGGAAATCAGCACCGTCGTGCAGCGTCACGTCGAGCGCGATGCGGCCATAGGCGCGGCCCGAATCGATGATGGTCAGCCGATACGCCCCGCCCGCACCGATGCTGATGGCGAGGTGGCGTATGCCTTCTTCCGTGGCCCGGATGATGTCGGCATGGGATTCGCCGGCCGGCACCACGACGGGTTCGACCGCGATCGGCCAGTGGCGGGCGACGGCCTTGAGGTCGCTGTAGCGCCAGGCTTCGTCTTTCCGGGTGGGCAGCGCGCTCATGCCGCGATGGCGGAATAGCCTTCCGCCTCCAGCTTGTGCGCCAGTTCCGCGCCGCCTGAATGGACGATACGGCCATCCATCAGCACGTGGATATGATCGGGCACGACATAATCGAGCAGGCGCTGATAGTGGGTGATCAGCAATGTGGCGCGTTCGGGGCCGCGCATGCTGTTGATGCCGTCCGACACCACACGCAGCGCATCGATATCGAGGCCGGAATCGGTTTCATCGAGCACGGCGAGGAACGGCTGCAGCACATGCATCTGCACCATCTCGTTGCGCTTCTTCTCGCCGCCCGAAAAACCCTGGTTCACGGCGCGCTTCATCATGTCGAAGGGCAGGCCAAGCTTTTCTGCGGCGGCCTTGGCCAGCTTCATGAACTCAGCGCCGGAGGCTTCGGGTTCACCGCGCAGCATGCGCTGGGCGTTCAGCGCAGTGCGCAGGAACAAGAGGTTCGACACGCCGGGGATTTCCACCGGATATTGCAGGCCAAGGAACAGCCCGGCGGCCGCGCGTTCGTGCGGGGCCTTGGCCAGCAGATCCTCACCGCGGAAGGTGACGGAACCGCCGGTCACTTCATAGCCAGCGCGGCCAGCCAGCACGTATGATAGGGTGGATTTGCCGGCGCCATTCGGCCCCATGATGGCATGGACCTCGCCCGCGTTCACGGTCAGTGTCAGGCCCTTCAGGATGGTCTTGCCATCAATTTCGGCGGTGAGATTGTCGATAACGAGCATGGTGTTCCTAGCGGGTTTCGTTCTGGCGCTTGACGATGGTGACCACCGCATTTTCGCGCAGTTCTTTTTCGATCACGCCCACGCTGGCTTCGGCAACGGCCTCGGCCTGATTGGCTGTGTGGTTCGGGTGGCCAAGGCGATCGAAGGAGGCGACCTTGAGCCTGAGTGCGCCACGCAGCGGACGGCAGGCCTTTACCGCTTCGATGGCGATGCTGCCGGCCGGATCGTTCGACACGTCGGCGGCGGCGACCTTGTCATCGACACATTTGCTGTAATCGGCGGTCAATTTGTCCAGCTCGGCGCGCAGCTGCTGGCCCTTGGGATCGGCGCGCGGCGGTGCGGCATCGCAGGCTGCGAGCAGCAGCAGCGGCAAGGCGAATGCCAGCCTCATCCGACGCTGCCTTCAAGGCTGATTCCCAGCAACTTCTGCGCTTCGACCGCGAATTCCATCGGCAGTTGCTGCAACACTTCGCGGCAGAAGCCATTGACGATCAGGCTGACGGCAGCTTCCGCATCCAGCCCGCGCGATTGGGCATAGAAAAGCTGGTCGTCGCTGATCTTCGAGGTGGTGGCTTCATGTTCGATGGTGGCGCTGGGGTTGCGCACCTCGATATAGGGCACGGTGTGGGCGCCGCACTGGCTGCCGAGCAGCAGGCTGTCGCACTGGGTATGGTTGCGTGCGCCTTCAGCGGTGGCCGCCACGCGCACCAGGCCGCGGTATGTGCCGTTGGACCGACCCGCCGAAATGCCCTTCGACACGATGGTGGAGGTCGTGTTCTTGCCGAGATGGATCATCTTGGTGCCGGTATCGGCCTGCTGGCGATTGTTGGTGACGGCGACCGAATAGAATTCGCCCACGCTGCCATCGCCACTGAGCACGCAGCTGGGATATTTCCAGGTAATGGCGCTGCCGGTTTCGACCTGCGTCCAGCTCACCTTGCTGTTGCGCCCCAAGCAGTTCGCCCGCTTGGTGACAAAATTGTAGATGCCGCCCTTGCCCTCGGCATCGCCAGGATACCAGTTCTGAACGGTGGAATATTTGATTTCGGCATCGTCGAGCGCGACCAGTTCCACCACGGCAGCGTGCAGCTGGTTTTCATCGCGCATCGGGGCGGTGCAACCTTCCAGATAGGAGACATAGCTGCCCTTGTCGGCGATGATCAACGTGCGTTCGAACTGGCCGGTGTTGGCGGCGTTGATACGGAAATAGGTGCTCAATTCCATCGGGCAGCGCACGCCCGGCGGAATGTAGACGAAGGTGCCATCGGAGAAGACGGCGCAGTTGAGGCAGGCAAAATAATTGTCGGTGACCGGCACGACGCTGCCCAGCCACTTCTTCACCAGATCGGGGTATTCCTTCACCGCCTCGCTGATCGAACGGAAGATGACGCCAGCCTTTTCCAGTTCGGCCCGGAAGGTGGTGGCCACCGACACGCTGTCGAACACGGCGTCCACCGCGATCCGCCGCGAGCCTTCGACGCCGGCCAGCATCTTCTGCTCCTCGATCGGGATGCCGAGCTTTTCATAGGTGCGGCGGATTTCGGGATCGAGTTCATCGAGCGAGGCCAGTGTTGGCTTGGCCTTGGGCGCGGCGTAATAATAGGCGTCCTGGTAATCGATCGGCGCGATATCGAGCTTGGCCCAATCCGGGCTTTCCATCGTCTGCCACTTGGTAAAGGCCTTCAGCCGCCAATCGAGCAGCCATTGCGGCTCGCCCTTCTTGGCGGAGATGTAGCGGACGGTATCTTCGTTCAGGCCCTTCGGGGCCATTTCCGATTCAACATCGGTAGAAAAACCCCATTTGTAGGTGGCAAGATCGGCCACCGCGGCACGCGCTTCCGCATCCTGGATGGGGGCATCCTGAACAGGTTCATTGTCCACGGCAGTGGCAGACACGTCTTCAGACATCACTCGTCTCTTTCAGTCAGTCAGCCAGCGCCGGGGCGGGCGCTGCTATTGGTGCTGCCGCTGCCGCCGGTCGCACCAGATCGGCCAATGACACGGCGGCAAGCGCGCCGCGCACGGCCTGGTTGATCGGGGCCCAATGGCCCCGGATCGCGCAATGGCCTTCCATCACACAATCATTCACATCATTGCCGGCGCAGCTAGTCAGCGAAATCGGGCCGTCCACGGCTTCCACCACTTCCGCCACGCTGATGCTTGCCGGATCGCGGGACAGGGTGAAGCCACCAGCCACGCCGCGTGATGCGGTGAGCAGCCCGCCGCGGGCCAGTGTGCCCATCAGCTTGGCCACGGTGGGCGCCGGGATCATCGTCAATTCCGCTACCCGCGCCGCCGACAGCTTCACCTCCGGCTCACGCGCGGCCGCAGCCATCACGACGACGGCATAATCGGCAAGGTTGGTGAGACGAATCAAGCGTCGGTTCCCGGTGGCGCCCGCAAAGTGGACAAATCTGGTCTACTTATGCGGTTCGAGCCGGCAAGTGTCAAGTTTTGCGCCGCCTTGTGCCCTGCTTTCGGCTCAGGCGATACGCACCAGGCTGGGCAGGCCGGGCAGCTGCCGGCGCTGGGTCATGGTGACACGGGTGAGCGGGGCAAGCTGGGCCTGGAAGCGCGCCGGGGTGAGACCAGTGAAAGCGCGGAATTCGCGGATGAAATGCGCCTGATCATAAAAGGCATCACCGGCCGCGTCTGACCAGTTTTGCGCGTCGCCCATGCCCAGCCGCACCGCTGCCCCCAGCGCCCGATATTTGCGCGCCAGCAGCTTGGGCGATGCGCCATAAAGCCGGTGAGTGAGCCGTTCGACTGAGCGTGACGACATGCCGGACGCTGCCACCAGCGCATCCACCTGCGGATTGGGGCTGGCGGTGAGCCATTCATCGGCCAACCGGGTGAACCAGCAGGCGGCATGGCGGTTGGCAACCAGCCGCGCCTGCAGGAAATCGGTGACCACCTTGCAGCGGCCGGCATTGGTGGGTGCGCTGGCCAGCGCATCCATCAGGCTCGACACCAACGCCGCCGGCATCACGCTGCCCAGATCGGTGGCATTGTCCGCCAGTTCGTCGGCCGAAAGGCCGATCAGCTCGGCCCAGCCCAGCGGCAGCAGGCCAACGCCAAACAGGCGCAGCCGCGTGTCGGCCGTATAATGAGTGGGGGCGGTGGTCGGGCCCTGCAGGATCGCCCCGCTGCCTTCCCATTGCTTGCCAGATTTGTAGTTGTTGCGGGCGACGCCATCGACCAACAGCCGGATCTGGCCAAGTTCGGCGCGCATCAGATCGGCAAAGCCCGGCGCCGCCGTTTCGAACCAATAGAGCGACGACACGTGCAGCCGCAACGCCGCCGGCGGTTCGAAATACTGGATGGAAATCATGGCCTGCCCTCCCCGGCTGGTCACGCCCTGTCCGCTGCTGCCTCAGCATTCATTGCAACCCTGATGTTGCGACGATGGCAGAAAAGAACCGTTTTGGCAAAGCACCCCAAAAAAGCGGCCCGGACAGCAGAGCCATCCGGGCCGTTCAAGTTCGGGAATTCCGGCAAAACCGGTCTTCCACGGGTCGCATTTTGTGCATAGCGCCCCTTGCCGGCCATTGATTGTAGATATCCGACAAGATGACTCTGGCTGGTAGACGCGGTTCAGGGGGCCGGCACGGCCCAGGCCAGGCGGGCCGGCCCGCGGCCGGGCTGGCGATCAACCTGCACACCGCGTGCGGCCAGCGTGGCGGCCAGCGCATCGGCATCGCCGCTGGCCACCACGGCCAGATCAAGCCGTTCGGCGGCCCAGGCCACGGTTTCGGGATCGCCCGGATCGGGCAGCAGCGGCGGCGGCACCAGCAACACCCGCCAGCCGGGCGCGGTGGCGGCCACCCTGCGTTCGAGCGCACGGAAGCTGGCCAGCCCGGCGCCCGGCAGCGATGCAGCCACCACGCGGGCCAGCTTGGCCTCCCGGTCAATCAGGATGGATTCGGCTGGCACGCCTGCCACCAGCGCCAACCGTTGCGCCAGTTCGGCGCCAGGCCGGGCGGTGGGGCGGGGTTCGACGGGCGTTTCAATCCCGCCCAGCGGCACCTGTTCCAGCGTCAAGGTGACCTCGCGGCCAAGGGTGCCGGACAGGCGGGCCTCCAGCGCCGATTCGACGCCGCGGCGCGGATGGGCGGTGAACACCAGCGCGCTCACGCTGATAGGCGTGGTGTCCAGCGCCAGCTCAACCTCGCCCAGCCGGCTGGGGCGTGGGAATTCCGCCACCAATGTTTCGCGCACCCGGCGCTGGGCCAGGCTTTCCCAGCCGATCTGGCGCAGCGCGAGCCCCAGAGGCACCGCCAGCGCCACAAGCGTGATCAGGATCAATGCCCCCTGCACGGCGCCTTGGCGTGGCGACAGGCTGGCGCCAAAGCCATAAAGGCGCGCCATCGCCGCGCAGGCCAGCGCGATCGCCATCAGGTTGGTGAAGAACAGGAAGGCGGCGCCGCCAGCCACACCGGCATTGGCCGTGGCGATCCCAAAGCCCACCGTGGCCAGCGGCGGCATCACGGCAGTGGCGATGGCCACGCCCACAATCGCGCCCTGCTTGCTGCGCAGCGTGGCAAAGGTGCCGGCCAGACCCGACAGCAGCGCCACCACCAGATCGAACAGATTGGGCCGGGTGCGCGCCGCAATCTCGTCGGTCACGGTTTGCAGTGGCGAGAAGATCACCAGCAGCGCGGCAAAGCCCACCGCCACCGCCACGCCCAGGGCCAGCGCCACCAAAGCCCGCCGCATCGCCAGCAGATCCCACACAGCGAGGCCAAAGCCCAACCCGACAATCGGCCCCATCAGCGGAGAAAGCAGCATCGCGCCGATGACCACGGCCGGGGACGACAGCAACAGGCCGAGCATGGCGATGCCCGCGGCGATCACCACCATGAACAGATAGCGCCCCGTCCAGCGCGCATCCTCCTCCACGCCGGCCAGGATTTCGGCATGATCGATGCCCCGGCGCAGCTGCACCAGCCATTGGCGGGGCGAAAGGGAAGGCGGTTCAGCGGTCATGTCGATTGCGTAACCCCCTTGCGCGACGTGGCAAAGCCCCTATGCGCAGCCTCCATGGGCAGCACCGATAATTCAGCGCAAACCGGCGCGCGCTGGGCCTTTCCGGCCATGATCACCGGATCGGCCTGCTTGGCCTTTGGCCCGTGGCTGGTGCGGTTGGCCGATGTTGGGCCGCTGGCTTCGGCCTTTTGGCGGCAGGCGCTGGCCGTCCCGTTCCTGCTGGCGCTGGCCTTTGTCGTGCGGCCCCCCGGCGGCAAGCCGGCGGGCTTTGCCGGCACCACTTTGGGTGTTGTCGGGCTGGCGGCGCTGGCCGGCTTCGCCTTCGCCGCCGATCTGTCTGTCTGGCACCTCGGGATCATGCGCACCACGCTGGCCAATTCGACTCTGTTGGCCAATGCCGCCACCTTCCTGCTGCCGCTCTACGGCCTTGTTGTGCTGGGCCAGCGGCTGACGCGTCCACAATGGTGGGCGCTTGCTGCAGCGGCGGTGGGCGTGGGGCTGTTGCTGGGCCGCAGTGCGGAAGTTTCGGCGCGGCATTTCGCGGGCGATCTGCTCTGCTTGGCGGCGGCGGTATTTTACACCATCTATCTGATCGCCATCGAGAAAGTGCGTGGCACCCTTGATGCCATGCCGGCGCTGGTGCTGGCAACGCTGGCTTCGGCCCTTGCGCTCGCTCCGTTGGCGGCGAGTGGCGCCTTCTGGCCGCAGGATTGGACCCCGGTGCTGGGCCTTGCCATTGGCAGCCAGGTGGTGGGCCAGGGGCTGATTGTCTATGCCGTGCGCCACCTGTCGCCGCTGGTGGTGGGCCTTACCCTACTGGTGCAGCCGGCGATCAGCGCCATCATCGGCGCGCTGCGCTTTGGCGAAGTGCCCGGCCCACTGGAACTCGTGGGCGCTGGGCTGGTGGTGGCCGCCCTGCTGATCGCCCGGCTGCCGTCGCGGGCCTAGCTTTGGGGGCCTAGAATTTCGGCTGCGCTGTCCAGCCCGGCTTCTGCCAGCGGTTGGCCACGGCCAGCCCCACGCGCCACGCCGCCTCGGCCTCCTGCGCGGCGCCTTCGAAGGTGAAGCTGCTGCGGACTTCGTCACACGGTTGGTGGTAGCAGCGCTGGTTGTAATCATCGATCAGCGCCTGCCCGGCCGGCACGCTGCCGGCCACGAGATCGCGCCCGGCGCGGAAGGCCAGCGCCGGCACGCCATTCCTCGCAAAGGGGAAATGATCAGACCGGAAATACCAGCCGGCTTCCGGATTGGGTTCGGGCACCACCACCAGCCCCATGGCCTTCGCCGCATCGCCCAGATCGGCTTCCAGCGTGGTGCGCCCGCCGCCGATCAGTTCCAGGCTGCGAGTGCGCGGCAATTGCACGTGCGGATCCAGGTTGATCACGGCAACAGTGCCTGCCAGCGGCACCAGCGGATTGGCGGCATAATGCTCCGCGCCGAGCAGGCCTTTCTCCTCGGCCGTCCACGCCGCAAACACCAAAGTGCGCGCCGGGCGCGGGCCGGCGGCAAAGGCGCGGGCGACCTCGATCAGTTCGGCGGTGCCGGTGGCATTGTCGATGGCGCCATTGCGGATGGCGTCACCCTTCGCATCGGCCACACCCTGCCCGTTGGCATCCCAGTGCGCGCCGAACAATACGGTCTCGCCGGCCTGGCTCGTGCCGGGCAGCTTGCCCACGACGTTGTAACTGGTGAACGGCGTGGCGGTCAGCCGGCCGTTGGCGCTGGCCGTGGCAGGCAGCGGAAAGGCGCGGAAATCGACTTTGCGGGCGGCGGCCTTGGCGCGAGCCAGATCCAGCCCGGCCGCTGCCAGCAGCCGCTGGCCCAGCCCGCCTTCGATCCAGCTGGCAAAGCGGAAAGCGCCGCCAAATATCGTCGCGCCCGGCACCATTTGCGGCACGCGCTCGGTGCCCACCAGCTGCGTCAGCGGGTAGGAGGCGGCGAAATCCTCGTGCAGCACGATGGCGCCCACGGCGCCGGCCTTGGCGGCAGCCGCCATCTTGACGCCGACGCGCCCGGCATAGGTTAGACGGCGGCCTTCGAAGCCCAGATCGGCCCCGGCCTCGCCATCGGGATCCCCGGCGAGCAGCAGCACCACCTTGCCGGCCACATCCACCCCGGCATAGGGATCATGGCCGTTCGCCACCACGCCAAAGCCGGCAAAGACCATCGGCGCAGCGCTGATCGCCATCTCGCCGGGCAGGCGCAGCGCCAGCGTCGCATTCTCGCCCACCCGCACGGGCAGCGACGCGCCGTTCACCTGCACCGAAAGCGTGGCGCCGGGCATGCGACCGAGCCGGATCAGCGGCACCGGTTGCAGCCAGCTGCCCTGCGGCCCGGCCGGCTCCAGCCCGGCGGCCTGGAATCGGGCGGCGAGGAAAGCCAGCGTTTGCGCCTCGCCCACCTCGCCCGGCCCCCGCCCGGCAAAGGCGTCTGATGCCAGTGTTTTCACGTCATCCCCGATGCGGGCGGCGGAGAAACCGAAGGGTGCAGCCGCCACCGGCGCAGTGAGGAGCAGGGCGGAGAGGAGAAGGGTGCGCATGGCGACAACCTTGGCCCTTTGCCCGCTTGCTCGCAAGCTCTGGCGGGATGGCGCGGCTGCGGCTATGTTCATGGCCCGTTCTTGTTTTTCTGCTGGATTTGCCCGTGTTTGAAGCCATCATTGCTGTCGTTGCCCTGATTGCCGGCCTGATTGGGGGCTGGCTGCTTGGAAACCGGCCTGTGGCGGCAGTGCAGGCGGAGCGTGATGACGCCCGGCGCGAAGCCGACGAGCGCCGCACGAAGATCGCCGAAACGGCGGTGGAAATCGCTGCCCTGCAGGCCCAACGCGACGAACGCGAGCAGTCGCACGCCCGCCAGCTGGAGGAACTCAACACTCGTTTCGAGGCGCTGGCCGGGCGCGTGCTGGAACAGGCGCAAAGCCAGCTCATCACCCGCGCCGAACAGCGTTTCGCCGAGGCCGAAACCAAGAATCAGGCCAATCTGAAAGCCGTGCTTGGCCCGGTTGCCGAAACGCTGGCCAAATATGAAACCCGGCTGGGCGAAGTGGAGAAGGTGCGCGCCGAAAGTTATGGCGCGCTCACCCAGGCGCTGGAGCAGGTGACGCAGGGCCAGGTGCGCGTGTCGGACGAGGCGGCTCGGCTGGTGACGGCGCTGCGGAGCAGCGGCAAGACATCAGGGAGCTGGGGCGAACAGCAGCTGGCCAACACGCTGGAAATGGCGGGCCTGCGCGCCGGCATCGATTTCACCCTGCAAACCCACATGCCCGGTGACGGCGGCGGCAAGCGGCCCGATGCCATCATCAAGCTGCCGGGCGGGCGCCAGTTGATCGTCGATTCCAAGTGCAGCCTGAATGATTATCTCAGCGCGCTGGAGGCCGGCAACGATGGTGATCGGCTGGCCGCGATGAAGCGCCACGCCGCCGCCGTCCGCCTCCACGCGCGCGGCCTGTCGGAAAAGGCCTATTGGACCGAGTTTGGCGCTGCCGCTGATTTCGTCATCATGTTCATCCCCGGCGAAAACTTCCTTTCCGCCGCAATGGAGCATGATCTGGCGCTGCTGAGCTGGGCCTTTGAACAGCGCATCCTGCTGGCCGGGCCGATCAACCTGCTCGCCATCGCCAAGACGGTGGCGCTGAACTGGCGGCAGGACAAATTGGCCGATGAAGCCCGCGAGATCGGCAAGCTGGGCGCCGATATCTACAGCGCCATCGCCGTGATGGCCGAACACCTGGCCCGGATGCGCAAGAATCTCAGCGAGACCGTGGGCAATTACAATGATTTCGTCGGCTCACTGGAACGCAACGTGCTGCCCAAGGCGCGGCGTTTTGCCGATATGGGCGTTGAACAAGGCAAGAAGCCGGTGCCGCAGCTCGCTGCCATCGACGTGCCGGTGCGCACCGAGCAGGCGACCGAATTGCTCCTGCCGCCGGCAGTTGAATGATCAGTCAAGCACGCCGGCGACGATCAGGATAATGAAATAGGCCGAGAGGGTCATGACCGCAGCCGCGCTCAGATAGGCGGTACGCCAGCCGGCGCTCCAGGCGCCCAGCGCATAGGCGCCGCGCAGCGAAGCAAACAGATGCGCGGCCGGCACCAACAGGACCGGCAGCCACACATATTCGGTTGTCACGTCAGCTGCCAGCAGCAGGCTGCCGGCAACGAACAAGAGGCTCATGAAGCTGATCGAATACAGCGTGAAGATGGCATGATCGTACATGCCCACCCCGCGCCGCCACACAAAAACGATCCAAAGCCAAGGCAACGATAGCGGCACCAGCAGGAAACTGAGTTTATAAGCCTTGGATTGCAGCTTGTAGAGCGCCAGCTTGGGGTTCTTCAGCGCCTTCATCACTTTGGCGTCAAACCACGCCGATCCGGAATTGGCCTTCATCTCGCCGCTCGCGACCGCAGCGGAAATGGCATCGGTCATCCGGTCGGTGAAGCTCGCATCGGCAGTTGGTACGCCAACTGCCGCAATCAGCCGGCGTCCGCTCTCCAGCTCTGCCAGTTTCTTCGTGTTGCCGGCGGCTTTTGCCGCCGCGATGCCGCGATCAAGTTCGGCGAGTGCCTTGGCGATGCCAGCGCGGTCGCTGGCTGATCCTGTTTCTCCACTTTTGGCCAAGCGGCCTAGTTCGATCCCCGTCAGCAGGCTGCGAGTCGCTTCTAGCGCGGTCAATTCGTCAGTGTCGCCGCCGGCGCGGGCTGCAGCAATTTCGCGATCAATTTCGGCAATCGACGTGCCCAGTTGTGGCTGGCTCGCGCTGGAAGCGTCGGTCTTGAGCGAAACGTCGACGCCCTTTTCGTCGAAGCTGACAAACGAAAGCACGAAGAACATAAGAAAAATGATCATCAGGAACAGCGGCACGGGCGCGACATAGCGGGCGCGGTGGCCGTCGATATAGCTGCGGATCAGCTTGCCGGGCCGGAACACCAGCATCGGCAGCGTGGTCCAGGCCTTGCCGTCGAAATGGGTGATGCCGTGCAGAAACTCGTGAAACACGTCGCCCACGGTGCGGTGCAGGTGGGCGCGCTGGCCGCACTGGCTGCAGAACGGCCCGGCCAGCGCCGTGCCGCAATTGGCGCAGGTAACGACCGGATTGTGTTTGCCGCCGGCTGGGTGATCGAGCGCGTTGGCAGCCATTCCGGCTATAACCAGCGCTCCGGCTGCTTCGATCTGGTCAGACATCAGGCCCCCGGCTGCCGTTGCTTGCCCCGCTGCTTGGGCCGAAATCCACAGCAAAGGCAAGAGGGCAAGCCGCCACCACGTTGCGTCGCTGCCGGGCCGGCGCTACGGTCAAACATCAGATCAGGGAGAGCATGATGACGGGCGTAAACAAGGTGATTTTGGTCGGACGGCTGGGCAAGGATCCAGAATCGAAGACCTTCGCCAACGGCGGCACCGTGGTGCAGTTCACCATGGCCACGTCGGAAAACTGGCGCGACAAGGCTACCGGCGAACGCAAGGAAAAGACCGAATGGCACAACATTGTCATTCGCAACGAAAATATCGGCCGGGTTGCCACGCAATATCTGCGCAAGGGCAGCGAGGTCTATATCGAAGGCTCGATCGCCACGCGCAAATGGCAGGATCAGAGCGGTGCTGACCGTTACACCACCGAAATTGTCATCGGCCCGTTCAAGGGTGAGCTGACGCTGATCGGCGGCCGTGATGGCGGCGCTGGTGGTGGCGGTGGCATGGGCGGCGGTGGTGGTCGCGGGGCCGATGATTTCGGCGGAGGCTATGGCGGCGGCGCGCCTGCGGGTGGCGGCTTTGGCGGCGCTCCGGCGGGTGGCGGCAAGCGCCCGGGCGCGTTCGACGACGATCTGGACGACGATGTTCCGTTCTGATCGGGCCGTTCCGAGATTCAGCTCTTCTTCAGCACTGCAAACGGGCTGCGCAGGGCAACCGCTTCGTCTTCGCTGATCACGCCAGGGACGCTGACCGGCAGCCGCGGATAGGGATCAAGGCAGAGCGCAAGGGCCTGGGCGGAGATCTCGCCGAGATCGATGATGTCACCGGCCAGCGGTTCGACATCGAGATCGTCGCTCGAAAGCTCGATCTCGCCGCCTTCCGGCGTGGCTTCCGTCAGCAACAGCGCAATGCGTTCCTGCACCGCGAACGGCACCGGCTCGCCGCTGGCCACGCAGGGCTGGGTGCCGGCACCGTGTACGTCGCCGGTGATGCGGATGCCGCCCGAATCGCGCTTCACCTCCAGCGCCGCCGTCAGCCGATCAAGGCTGAGCAGGGTGAAGCGGTTGGCCAGCGCGGCGCGTTCGCCGGCATCGGCTTCCAGCCTGAACGGCTTGGGGCTGCCGACGTCGTGGGCGCGCACGATGTGACTGAATTCAGGGGCGGCGTTGCTCACGCGTTTGGCTCCAGGTGGCCGGCGGCCAGCCGGTCATAGGGGGTGGCGGAAAGGCGATTCCACAGGCGCAGCGCCGCCGCTGCCACGAAAGCGACGGCGGCATCGGCCACCGGTTCGCCGCGATACAGATTGCGGCGCAGGGCCTGGCCCATGGCTTCGGCATCCCCGCGCGCGTCGCGATAGGCGCCCAGCCGCCCGCCCAGCGCTGCCATCATGCGGCCCATATGCTTGGGGATCACCTGATCGCCAATGCCGTCCTGGCGCAGATTGCCCTCCATGTCGGTGAGGAAATGATCGGCCAGATCAGCCGACAGCTGCGCCGCAGGGTGGCGGGCATCGCCTGCGGCAACAGCCTCAAGTCGCAGCAGCAGCAGCGACAGCACCAGCACCACCATATCGAAGCGGCCATCAAGCGTGTCGGGCACGGCGCCTTCCACATAATAGTGCGGCTGCCGCGCTTCATTCACCACGGCGGCATAGAGCGGCACCACCGGTAAGGGCGAAGCGCCGCCAACAAGACGTTTCAGGCTGTCGAGCAATCCCATGACGCGAGGCGCTAGCATAATCGCCCCGGCTGACATAATGAACTTGCCGAACATTTGTGTCGCAGCGGGGGCGGGCGGCGGCAGGAGCATCGAATGAAGACCGGAATTGCCACCATCATGTTGATCGGCGCGGCGCTGGCCACGTCTGGCTGTTCGCGCATCAAGGCGCAGCAGGGCTATTTGATCGATGAAACCCTGTTCACCTCGATCCTGCCGGGTGTGGACAATCGCGAATCGGTCTCGCGCACTCTGGGCCGGCCAACGTTCGCGGCCCAGTTCGATACCGGCAGCTGGTATTATGTCAGTCGCCTCACCGGCCAATATGCCTTTGTCGCGCCGAAGACCCTGCAGCAGCAGATCCTGATCGTCAGCTTCGATGAACAGGGCAATGTGTCGACCGTGCAGCGCCGCGGCATGGAAAAGATCGCCCGCATCAACCCCGAAGACGACAAGACCGCAACGCTCGGCAAGTCGGAAAGCTTCTTCCAGGAGTTGTTTGGCAACGTCGGCCAGGTCGGCGCCGCCGGCGGCCCGCTGGGTGGCCAGCCGACAGGACGCGACGGCCCGCGCTGATCTGCGTCGCCGCGATGCGCCGCGCGTTTCTGCTGGCCGGCCTGATTGCCGCCCCGGCGCTGGCCGCCGATCAGCATCCCGATCCTATTGCCCAACCGCGGCTGGAAGGCCGCTGGCTGGGCCTTGCCGCCTCCGATGCGCCGGCCGCTCTGTGGTGGGCCGGCCCCGCCCAGCGCGATGCCGCCGGGCCCGACACGCTGGGCGAAGCGCTGTCCAGCGTTCCGGGCCTGATGTTCACCCCCGCCCCCGGCAATGGCAGCGTTGCGCTGATCGTGCGCCATGGCCGCAGTCAGCCTGATGTGCACTTCGGCCCTGTGGCCCAACCTGGCGCGCCGTTGCTGCTCGCCGGCCTGTTCGATCATGATCTGATGCTGGTGGCGCCCGCCGGTGGGCTGGGCGGCGCGGCCGGCGATATCAGCCTGTCGCTGCGCCGGCCGGGTGACCGGCTGGCCGGGCTGGGCGAGTTTGCTGCGGGCGTGCTTGGCAGCCGCCGTGCGCTGGCGCGGATCGATGTGCCGGTGGGCAAGGGCGTGCGGCTGGGGCTCGCCGGCCATCTGCAGCACGATCTGGGCTGGCTTTTCAACACGACCACCGGCGAACGGCTCAATCGCGGCTTGCGCGCCGGGCTGGCGGGCACGATCGACATCGATCTGGCACCCACGCTGAGCGTCGCCCTCACCAGCCTTTATGCCCGCAGCAAGGCTGGCAATCTCCCGGCCTTTGCCTGTGATCCCAAAGCGCCTGCAAGCTGTGATGGCCGCTTTGCCAGCACCGGCTCGGCCGATCTCGCCGGGCAGCCGTCAGGCCAGCGCGCCGATGTGGCGTTGCATGATCTGCGGCTGGTGCATGCAGGCAAAACGCTGCGGCTGGAACTGATCGGCACGCTGGCGCGGCAGACCGGGCAGCTTGGCCTTGATTTGGGTCAAGACAGGCGCATGGCCGCGCCGGTTGGCGGCGGTTATGGTCTGATTGCCCGCACGGTTGAGGACAGAACGGGGCTGGATCTCATCGGCCAGACCGATCTGGGCGTGCTCACCTTGCGCGCCGGCGCCGGCCTGAGCGCAGCTGAAAACCGCCGCGATGCCGTCGACACGCTGGCCGGCGCCGTGCTTGCTGATCGCCGCATCAGCCAGACGCGCGATAGCGTTCATGGCTTTGGCCAGCTGCGGCTGGAACCGGGCAGCGGGCTAGCGCTGGAGGCCGGTGTGCGTGTGGACCGGCAGACGCTGGCGCTGGCCGTGAACGACCGCCGCGCGGCCTGCGCACCCTGCCTCGGGCCCGCTGGCCCGGTCCGGCAGCAGCGCACGATGGTGACGCCGGAATTTGCGCTGTCGTGGGCGCCGTCGCCGCAGTGGCGGCTGTTTGCCCGCAGCGCTCGCAGCGCCCGGCTGCCCGGCTGGAATCTGCTGGCTCGTACCAGCGCCGAACTGGTTCTGCTGCCGGAAGAAACCGGCTGGCACCACCAGGCCGGGGTGAAGGCCGAACTGTGGAATGGCCGCGTGCGGCTGGATTTCAGCGGCTTTGCGGCGCGGACGCGTGCCCTGGTCTCGCCGCTGCTTGGGATTGATCCGCTGGCGATGGGCGTGGCAGCGACCCAGCGGCTCGACATGACCAATCATGGGGTGGACGTGATGGTGGAGGCGCGTCCGCTTGACCGGCTGGAACTGGCGGCCACGCTGGGCTGGCAACGGGCGCGCTGGACCGGAGCCGTGCCGGCGACAGCGCCCATGCGTCCGCTATATGCGCCGGACACGACCGCCAGCCTGTCGGCGGCATGGCGGCAGCCGCTGGTGGGCACCGGTTCCGTGCTGGTGCCGCGCGTGTCCGCGCGCTGGCGCAATGCCATGGCGGTGGGGCCGGCGCTGGGCCTGATAGACGGGATATCGCCCGGCGGTTGGCAGGTGGCTGCTGCCCTGCAGCTGGAGATTCCCGATGGCGGCTGGCTGATGAGCCTGGAGTGCGAAAATTGCCTCGATCAGACGCTCACCGATGGCGCCGTCGCCGGCCTGCCCACGCTGAATCCGCCGCGCTGGTGGCAGCTCAGGTTCACGCGACGCTTCTGACCGGCTGTTTCAATCGGGTCCAAAGTGGCACGAAAGTCACGTTTCGGCGTCTTTTCGCGCTATATTGCGGCGCGATGACAAAATTCCGCTTGCACCGTGGGCGACAAGCCCGCTTTAAGCCATTCATCAGGGGAAAACTGATGATTGGTGCCCCTCGAGGGGCGTGTTTCACGAGAAGGGGATTTTATGGCCACTGAAGCCAAGAGCGGACGCAATACCTCGGCGCTGATGAAGCCGCTGACGCCGCAAGGCCCGCTCGCCGCCATTGTGGGCAGCGATCCGCTGCCGCGCGGCCAGGTCGTTGCCAAGGTGTGGGACTATATCCGCGCCAACAATCTGCAGAAGCCGACCGACAAGCGCGTGATCCTGGCTGATGCCAAGCTGAAGCTGGTCTTCGGCAAGGACGAATGCACCATGTTCGAAATGAACAAGTTCATCGCCCAGTATCTGAAGTAAGCGCTTCGGAACGATTTGAAGGGGGCGCTGCCGGGGATGACCCGGCGGCGCCCCTTTTGCGTTCAGTCCGCAAGTTTCCGGAAGCGGGCGATGAAGAAGCCATCAATGCCGCCGTCCACCTGGCCTGGCAGGGTACGAACCCAGCCGTCGGCAGCGGGCTTGAGGCCGGCAGGCAGTTCATCGAGGGTAATGGCCTCGCGCGGCAGGCCGGCGATCACGCGCTCGGCGATGCGCTCGCCCTCCTGCGGGAACAGGCTGCAGGTGGCATAGACCAGCCGCCCGCCCGGCTTCAGCCAGGCCGACGCGCGGCGCAGCAGGGCGGCCTGCAAGAGCGTAACCGGCGCTAGATCGGTGGTGCCTTTCAGATGCAGCACATCCGGGTGCCGGCGGAAGATGCCAGTGGCCGAACAGGGCGCATCGATCAGGATATGATCGAACAGCGCCTCTGGTTGCCAGCGCAGCGCATCGGCGGCGACCAGTTCGGCGGTGAGCCCGGTGCGGGCCAGATTCTCGCGCACGCGCTCCAATCGGTGATCGGAAACATCAAGCGCCGTCACCTTGCAGCCCCGCGCCGCCAACTGCAGCGTCTTGCCGCCCGGCGCCGCGCACAGATCAAGCACGTGCTCGCCTGCCTTGGCCGGCAATAGGCGAGCGGGCAGGCTGGCCGCCAGATCCTGCACCCACCAGGCGCCTTCGGCAAAGCCGGGCCAGTCGGTGATGCTGCCCTTGCGCGCGGTGCGGACATGGCCGGGGGCAAGGCTGATGCCGTCCAGCGCCAGCGCCCAATGGTCGGTTTGTGACGGGTCTTTGAGCGTCAGATCGGTTGCCGGTTCTTCGGCCAGGGCGGCGCTGGCGGCTTCGGCGACGGCCACGCCCCAATCGCGCGCCCAGAACACATCGAACGGGCTGGGCAGGCGCGGCACTGGTGGCAACGTGGCTGGGCGGCGGATGAGGCTCCCCAATACGCCATGCACCAGCCGGCGCGGACCGCCTTCCACCAGCGGCAGCGCGGTCGCCACCACGGCGTGCGGTGGGGTTTCCAGCTTCAGCCAGCCGGCCAGCGCGACTCGTAGCGCGTGGCGGGCGCGGGCATCGATGGGGAGCGGGCGCGGCGTCGCGCTGTCAATCAACGCATCCAGTTCCGGCAGCCAGCGCAGCACGGTCAAGGCCAGTAACCGGGCGAGGCCGCGATCCTGCGGCAGCGGCAGATCATCGGCATGGCTGGTGGCCGCATCAAACGGCGCACCGCGATCGAGCACCGCCTGGACAATTTTCAGCGCGGCGCGGCGGGCACCAACGCCGGTATCGTCGCGATTGGTCGTCGGGCGGCCAGAGCGTTCCGGCTTGCGTTCGGGTTTGCGGGGTACGTTCATCGCCCGCCCCTTGCCGCAAACGCGGCGGCTTTCCCACCTATTTCCGTTTTCCGAGGAAATTGCCGATCACCTTGAAATAGGAAACCGGGAACAGCCGCACCATCCAGTCGATGAACCTTGCATCCGATCCGATCAGCACGCGGTGCTGCCGGCGCTCCATGCCCTTGATGATGGTTTCGGCGGCCTGTTCGGGGGTGGTGGGCGCATTCTTCTCGAATTCGGCGGCGAAATCGGTGTTCGGGTCCTGCCCCGGCAGCAGCGCGATGCGCTTCGAATTCTTCGCCACATTGGTCTTGATCCCGCCGGGGTGCACCCTGATCACCGCGACATTCGGATCGGTGATCGCCATCTCCATCGCCATCGCCTCGGTCAACCCGCGCACCGCATACTTGCTGGCGTTGTAGGCGCTTTGGGTGGGGTAACCCATCATGCCGAACACGCTGGAAATATTGACGATCCAGCCGATGCCGTCCTTGGCGGCTGCGCCACGCACATGCGGCAGCGCGGCGCGGCAGCCAGCGACGACGGCGTTGAAATTCACGTTCATCACCCGGTCGAAATCCGCTTCCGGGCAATCCGCAAAGGGTGCCACCACGCTCAGACCGGCATTGTTGATGATGCCATCCAGCTTGCCGAAATCCGTCACCGCGCCCGCAATCCAGCCGTTGAGCGCGCCCGTGTCGGTTACATCCAGTGCCGTGATGCTCGCCGGCCGGTTGCCGAGCAGGCGCTTGGTTTCCGCCAGCCCGTCCGCATCCTTGTCCGAAAGCGCCAGCACCGCGCCGCGCCCGGCCAGGTTCAGCGCCAGTGCCCGGCCGATGCCGCTGCCGGCGCCGGTAATGGCGATCACCTTGTTGTCGAACATGCGGCTCCCCCGGCTTCACTTCGCCCCATTGCTAACAGGCGGCCGGCGGTGGCAACACTGGTT